>SXGT01424737.1_pt1 | contig 31352 bp, 22 predicted proteins | sample 3176221 | NCBI WGS metagenome assembly SXGT01 (sample SAMN11356862, study PRJNA531348) | freshwater metagenome | isolation source: freshwater sample F1-120 | place: China: Fuxian Lake, Yuxi | collected 2017-12-25
CAGTGAGCCCCCTCTACCGCGCAACGGCATGGGCAACGGTTGCGCGGGAGAGGGGGAAGCGGGTGAAAATGCCTTGGTACGGCGGGGGTGAGGTCTGCGCGGGGGCCGCGGGTTGCCGTGCGCGAAGTTGTGCGGGAGGCCCTGATCCGCGCCGTGACGGATTTCCTCGATCCCATCAGCGCGACCCTCTCGGTACGGCGGCCGGGCGAGCCCCTCGGCGCGATCGAGACCGACGAGTCGCCGCGCGTGCTCGCGGCCTGGTTCGACTGTCAGGAGCTCCTCCAGCGCACGAAAGAGGAGCTCGCCGAGCTTTTGTGTCGTGAGCTCGGGCGCCGCCTCGTGGCGGGTGGCAAGGCGCTGCCTGCTTTGCCTGCCGAGCCTGTCCAGCGCCTCGCCTCGCTGCTCGACTTCGCGTGCAGCGGCAACGTACCCCCGGTCTGCGTCGTGCTCGACGAGTATGATCTCCTCTTCGAGGCGAACGAGGACTGGCCGGCCATCGCCGGCGTGGAGCAGCTCTTCGGGCTTTTCCGCGCGATCGCGCAGCGGACTGGTCGCCTGTCGCTGGCCGTGATCGGCCGCGACCCAGAGTATTTCCGGCGCCCGAAGATGAACGGCATCCCCAACCCGATGCTCGGCTGGTTTACGGACCACTGGGCGGGCCCGTTGTCCAAGAATGGCATGGACGCCAACGAACCTTCATCTGGGCGGATCCCTTGCGCTCCCGCGTGGCGTACCGTACGAATCCACGATGGCCGCAAAACCCAGGCGAACGAGGGCGCCTCGGCGTGATGAATCGCACGAAGATGCCATGCGCGGGCGCGACGTCGTCCTCGAACGAATCGAGTCGCAGATGCAGGTCGTCCTGGAGGCTGTGACGGGTCTCGGCGGCCGGCTCGAGGCGGGGCTGGCCGGCCTCGAGGCGCGCTTGTCCGAGCGGATTGTGGTCCTGGAGCAGGTGGTGCGACAGAACTCGGCGGACATCCAGCGCAACTCGGCGGACATCCGGTCTCTTCGCGAGGAGGTCGCGCAGCTCCGGCGCGATTTCGACCGGCGCGCCGAGCTGGCGCGCGTGAGCGCTCTGGAGGAGAGGGTCGCGCGCGTGGAGGCCAAGCTCGGCATCGCGTCCTGAGCCGTGAGCATGGAAAGAGCTCCGCCGGAGCCGCGGCTCTGGCCAACGTGTCCAAGGGCTGCAGATAGGACGCAACTTTCTGCACGTTCGCGCCGATACGAGGGGATGAACCACGGAGGTCTCTCCTTTCCTCTCGACGATTCGAGGCTCGGTCCCGGCGTGTTCTCCAGAAGGCTCGCGCTCGAAGGGCCGAAGGGCCCGAGCGGAGGGAGGGCCACGGGTGCTATCCTCGCGGGATGGCGCAGAAGCTTCCTGCGGGCTACGTGCTGGACCCCAAAGATCCTCGCGCTCCCACGAGCGAGCAGTGGTCGGCCATGACGGCCGAGGAGCGAGCTCGCGTGGTCGAGGCCCTGCCCACCAGCCTGCCCCTCGAGCTGCACCCTCCCCCCGAGGGCGATCTTCACCGCAAGACCAAGCAGGGAGCCTTGAGCGCCCTGGACGACTTCTTTCGTCGAGCGGGGAGGCGCATTTACCTCTCCTCCGAGCTGGCCGTCTTCTACCCCGGAGAGCCGAGCTTTATCCCTGACCTTCTGGCCGTGCTGGACGTTCCGTCCCACGACCGGATGCGCTGGGTGGTGGACGTGGAGGGCAGGGGCCTGGACTTCGTCCTCGAGGTCCTGGTGGCGGGCCGTCCCAGCAAAGACCTCGAGAAGAACGTGGAGCGTTATGCCAGGCTGGGAATCCAGGAGTACTTCGTCTTCGACCGAGGGAAATCGCGCCTTCACGCTCACCGGCTGGGCCCTGAAAGTGTCTTCCAGCGCATCGTTCCTCAAGCGGGCCACTATGCCTCCAAGGTGCTGGGGCTGGACCTGGTGCTGGACGGCGACAGGCTCCGCTTCTTCGCAGGCAATGCCCCGCTTGAGGACGAAGGCGAGATGATCGCGCGCCTCGGTGGCATGCTCGACAAGGTCCTGGCCCGCGAGGAGGAGGCGCTGCGGCTGGCCGAGGAGGAGCGACTGCGCGCCGAGGAGGAGCGACTGCGCGCCGAGGAGCTACGGCGCCAGCTCGACGAGGCCCTGGCGGAGATCGAGCGAATCAAGCGCTGGTGACCGAGCTAGCGACGCGAGAGCTGGGTGGCGTCATCGATGCCGGATGAACTGCATCGGCACGTCGCGGCCGACGCGCAGCTCGAAATCGTTGTATGTGACCTCGATGATCGTTTTTATATTCTCCTCGTACAGCGCCGTCACGAACTGGGTTCGTATGGCGTAGGGCAGCACCGCGAAGTTGTCGCCAGGCAAATCCTCCGTGAACATTCGCCCGTAATCGAACTCTATACTCGGCCCGTCGAACGTCCACTTCGCGGCATTGAAGCGTTCGCCCAGCAAATTCCAGCAAGGGTCATTGCTCGGGGCCTTCACACGGGCCTTCTCCGCGAACCGGAGGTATCCCGGGACCGTGATGGAGAACGAATAGTAGCTGGCTCCTGACTTGTTACTCGGGCTTAACGCGCCACTTCTCGAGCCGTCAGCATGCCATCATGAGGCCGCCTTCAATGCTCTTGAGTCCAGCCCTGACTCGAGTGCGGAGCGCCATACCGGGCACCCTTCTCATGTCCGTGACGGTCAGCTTGAGTACCTGCTTCGGCGTCATCGTGGACCTCCATGCCCTCGAGCGGCCCTGACCACTCCCTGGGGGTCAATGTATAGCATGCGCTGCGTCACCGTCCCCAGCGCGCCGGTCAGGGCTCAAACGTCGGAAGGACGGCCGCTCAGACGAACACCTCTCCCTCCCCTATAGGGACCACCCTGCCCGTAACGAAGATCCTCCTCTCGGCGTCGACCCTGAGCCCCAGGCGGCAGAGGCGCCCGGTGTGCTCGCCCTGCCTTATCCGGAGCTCGCAGGGGAGAGAGTCACCCCTCGCTCGCCCGGCGAGGAGCCGCTGTGGGGGGAGACCGGGTGGGCGGAGACCAGGTGCGCGAAGACCACGTGGGCCGAGCCGAGGGTGGGATGGCCTGCAAAGGGCATCTCGAAGGTGGGAGTGAAGATTCGCACCTTGGCCGAGGCTATCTTGGAGGGGAAAAGGAACGTGGTCTCCGAGGGATTGAACTGGAGCGCCAGCCCTTGCATCTCCTCCTCGGACAGGCCAGAACCGTCCTCGAAGACGCAGAGGGCGCTGCCGGAGAGCGGGGCGTCGGCGAACACGTTCACCAGGTGAAAGCGGCGGCGGATCATGGGCGAGACCGCTCAGCCCCGAGCTCGGCGCGCAGGCGCCCCATGATCCACCCCGCGAGGGCGAGGCTGGCCGACGGGGAGGCACGCTCGAGGTACCAGAGCGCCTTCCACCATACGGGCAGCACGATGATCGCCTGATCGTCCGCGATCCTGTCGAGCGCGGCGCTGGCGAAGAGCATGGGATCCATGGGGCGCGTCCGCTCCCAGACGCGCAGGAGAGCCTCCGAGGAGAGCTTCAGGTTCATCCGGCCAAAGACCCCTCCGGTCAGGATGGGAGTACGGATGGCCCCGGGGCAGAGGACGCTGGCCCGCACCCCGTGGTGACGCCCCTCCACGCGGAGCGCCTTGGTGAGGCCGACCACGGCGTGCTTGCTGGCGCCATAGCTCCCCTCGAAGGCGCCCGGGACGAGCCCGGCGAGCGACGCGGTGTTGACGATATGCCCCGACCGCTGCCGGACCATCCTCGGGTAGACGGCCTGCACGCCGTTGGCGACGCCTCGCAGGTTCACGTCGAAGACGTCGTTCCAGTCCTCGAGCTTGTAGTCGGCCATCTCGCCGCCGACCCCGATGCCGGCGTTGTTGAAGAGGAAGTCGACCCGGCCGGAGGAGGCGACCACCCCCTCGACCAGCCGATCGAACGCCTCGAAATCGCGCACGTCGAGCTCCGAGGCCACAGCCCTCCCTCCGTCCCGCCGGATGGAGGAAGCCACCTCCTCGGCCACGCCCATCTGACGATCGGCGATCACCACCTCCGCCCCCCTCCGGACGAGCTCGATCGAGAGCGCCTTCCCTATCCCCGAGGCCCCGCCGGTCACGATCGCGACGGCCCCACCGAATCGGTCCTTCATGGGCGCGATCCTAGCCGAATTTCTGGCCCCCAGGACCTACGCGCCGAGCAGCTACCGGATTTCGACGCGGGCTCGTCGTGCGGCTCAACGCCCGAGCTGGGCCTGGCGGACCGCCTCGGGCAAGGAGCGCATCGCCCCGGCGATGGCCGCCTCGAGCACCTGCCCCTCGGCCTGGGCCCTGGCGCCGATCTCCTGCCCGGTCCGGGTCTGGGCCTTGCCCTCGAGCACCACCTTGAGGGCGCCGCTCCTGGCGTCGCGGAGGGTGGCGGAGACCACGCAGGAGACCCGGGTGGCTCCGTCGACCTTCTGGCTGTCCAGCGTGGTCACCGAGGTCCTGAGGACGAAGCGCGTCCCTGGCTTGGCCTGGCTCCAGTCGAGCGTGGGCAGCGTCCGCTCCACCTGCTTCCTGAGGGTCGTCCGTAGATCGAGCCCCTCCCTCTGCACCAGCGAATCGACCTCGACCGAGGCGATGGGAAGGGGGGCGGCGGCGGCCAGGGTGACGAGGAGCGAGGAGGCGAGGACCACCAGCCAGGGTGAACGGGGAGCGCGCATTCACCGGGGCTATAGGAGACCGCAAGCTCGGGCCAAGTTGCTGGCCAAGCCTCGCCAGGTCTCGCCGGGCCTGGCCGGGGCTCGCCAGGCCTCGGGCGCGGTTCCAGGCGACGCATGATTGACGAGCTCTCTCGAAGCGCGCACCGTTGCTCCATGCATCGCCGTACCTCCTTCATCCCCCTCTTCCTCCTGTTCCTCGGCGCGTGCGACGGTAACTCCACCACCTCCACGACCCCTCCCACGGACGCCAGCGCCCCGGAGGCGGGGCCCGAGATCAACCCGCTCGACGCCCTCCCCGTCCAGGAGGAGCTCAAGGGCGCCGGGCTCACCGCGCCCGTGGACGTGGTCCGAGACGACGCCGGTATTCCCCACATCTACGCGGCCAACATCCCGGACGCGGCCTTCGCCCAAGGCTACATGATGGCGCAGGATCGCTGGCTCGAGATGGACTTTGGTCGGCGCCAGGGCTCGGGCACGCTGGCCGAGCTGGTGGGGGACTTCAGCCCGCTGGCCATCGTGGTCGATATCCGTTACCGCACCCACCACCTGCGCGCCACCGCGGAGGCCGGCTGGAAGAAGCTCCAGGCCTCGTCGGACCCGGGGGACAAGCTGATGGTCGAGGCGATGAAGTCCTTCACCGCGGGGGTGAACTCCTGGCAGGCGGCGCTCCGGGCCGGCAAGCACACCCTGCCCAAGGGTATAGAGCTCTATTACGGTTTATCCAGCGTGGCGGCGTGGAGCGAGATCGACTCCCTCGTGCTGGGAGAGCTCCAGGCCTTCGAGCTGGCCTTCGACGGGACCACGGACATCCTGCGAACAGCCTGGGACAACGCCGAGACTGCCAAGTTCGTGGGCAACGCCGACCCCGCCAAGGCCGCCCGGGCAGGCACGGCGGACGACTACTGGCGCTTCATGCCCTTCGATCCCACCTTCACGGTCGACGGGTGGAAGGAGGTCCCCGGCGCGCCCACTGCCATGAACAGAGGCGGTAAATCCAGGAAGGGAGGGGCCTCGCCGGCGCTCCTCAAGAAGGCCCTGGCCAGCCTGGAGGGGGTGGGCCGGGGCAAGCACACCAACTCCGATCTTGGCTCCAACAACTGGGTCATCGGCCCTCAGCTCTCGGCGAGCGGGCACGCGATGGTGGCCAACGATACCCACCTCTCGCTCTCCAGCCCGGCGATATTTTACTTGAATCACCTGTCGACCAAGGACGGGCTCGACGTCATGGGTGCGCAGTTCCCTGGTATTCCCATGGTGACGCTCGGGATGAACCGCCACGTGGCCTGGGGCGGCACGGTCAACTACATCGACGTGACCGACGTCTACAGGGAGATCATCGTGCCCTGCACGGGCGGCGCGGGATCCTGCGTCACGTTCAAGGGGGCGCAGGTCAAGCTGGTCCCCCGCGAGGAGGTCTTCAAGACGAGCTCGCTGGGCCGCCCCGGCTCGGAGACCAAGATCACCTTTTACGACGTCCCCCACCACGGTCCCATCCTCCCCCGCATGAACGGCTCTCGCGTCGAGCCGCTGGGGACCGAGGAGCTCTCCATCCGGTATACGGGGCACGAGAGCGCCCCGCTCTTCCGCGCGATCTACGGCGTCAACACGGCCAAGAGCGCGGACGAGGCCGTGAAGGCGCTCGAGGAGAGCTTCGCCTACGGAGGGCAGAACTGGGTCTTCGCCGACGTCGCGGGCAACATCGCCTGGACCCAGACCATCCGGGTGCCTCGCCGCCCCAAGGGAACCAAGGCCTGGAAGGTGCTCCCCGGCGACGGCTCGGCGGAGTGGAACGGCTTCTTCGAGCCCAAGGTGATCCCCCACGCCAAGAATCCACAGAAGGGATATCTGGTGACGGCCAACGCGGATCCCGTGGGCACGACGGCGGACAACGATCCCGGCAACGAGCCCGAGGTGGGAGGGTTCCCTCTCTACATGGGCGCGGACTACGATCCCGGCACGCGGGTGGGGCGGATCACCGCGCTCCTCAAGGAGGCGACCTCGGGGGGGAAGAAGCTGGATCGCAACGCCATGTCGGCCATGCAGGCCGACGCGGTGACCTCCTGGGGCAAGACCTTCCAGCCCGCGTTCATCGCCGCCGCGGAGGCGCTCGCCCAGGAGATCGCGACGCCGGGCAGCCGCCCCGAGCTGGCCGCCATCGTGGCCAGTCTCCCGGCGCCCGTCAAAGGCTTTCTGGGCGAGGCCAAGACGCTCGTCCAGGGCTGGTCGTTCGACACACCGGCCGGCACCGGGGAGGCCGCCACGCCCAAGCAGGTGAGCGACTCCAAGGCGACCGCGATCATGGCGGCCTTCGCCACCAAGCTGGCGCAGGACACCCTGGGCGACGAGGCGGCCGAGCTAGGCTTCCCTCTGGGCCGCGCCGCCTCGCTCAAGCTCCTGGCGACCCTCCTCACCAACTCTGGCTCGCTGAAGACCAAGGAGGCGCTCTTCGACGATCTGCGCACCCCGGCCACCGAGACCCGCGCCGTCACCACGGCCAAGGCCGTCGGCGACGCTCTCTCGTGGATGTTCGCCGACAAGAACCTTGGCCCCGATCCCTCGGCCTGGCGCTGGGGAAAGATCCATACGCTCACCCCGGAGTTCTTCTTGCCAATCCCGGCGCTCGCCCAGAAGACCACCCCTCGCCACGGCGGCGACGGTACCGTGGACGTGGCCTCCCACGGCATCGAGGACGACGACTACACCTACCGATCGGGAGCCACGATCCGCTTCGTGTGCGAGATGGATCCCCAGAAGGGCCCGATCGCCAGGAACGTGATCCCTGGCGGGCAGGTCTTCGATCCGGCGAGCCCCCATTTTTCGGATCTTTACGACCTCTACGTCAAGAACCAGCACGTCGAGCTGGCCTTTCGCATCGAGGACGTGATCGAGCGCGCCAAGGCAGAGACGGCCAAGAACCAGATCGGTCGGCGCCGCTTCGTCCCTTGAGCCCCGGCCTGCTTGCGGCGACAGGGCACAAGGGCTAGTTCCTCCCGCGGGAGGCCACCATGGCGCATGACTCGGACGAAGATACGACGATCTACCGCGTCGTCGTAAACCACGAAGAGCAGTACTCGATATGGCCCGCAGACCGGGAGAACCCGCTCGGATGGCGTGACGACGGCACGGTCGGGACAAAGGCCGAGTGCCTCGCCCACATCAAGGAAGTCTGGACCGACATGCGCCCGCTCAGCCTGAGAAAGGCCATGGAACAATCGTCCTGACGCTCTACCAGGAATATATGCCAGGGATACCTGCCAGGGATACCTGCCAGGGATACCTGCCAGGTGTCCCGGTCAGGCGTCCTTGGCGGGCGTCACGGGGCGGCGGAGGGGAGACAGGGCGCCGACGACCATGAGCGCCGTCAGCATGACCCCCAGCCAGATCACCACGTGCTGGACGCCGAAGCGCTCCGCCAGGCGAGCGTTGAGCTCGGCGCCCAGCGCGGAGGGCACGGTGAGCAGAGCCCAGAAGGACGCCGTCACCCGGCCGAGGAGCCGGTCGGGCGTGATCTCCTGGCGCAGGGTCATGGTGTTGATGCCTCGCACGGCCTCACCAAAGGCCACGGCCATCGCCAGCCCCGCCAGTACGATCAGGCTCCCGGTCAGGCCGACGCCCGCCATGGCGATCCCCATCAGCACGCCCGCCCCCAGCCAGCACATGGCGAACCCCCAGCGAGAGCGCATCGCGGGCGCGGTCAGCGCTCCCAGCACCGCGCCCAGCGCCGCCAGCGCGAACATCTGACCCACCGCGCGATCGTCGCGCCCCAGCTCTCGCTTGATGTAATAGATGAGCAGGTTCTCACGCCCCGCCAAGATCAGCGAGCTCAGGCCTAGCAGCACGGTCACGGCCCTCAGCACCGGGATTGACCAAAGGAAGCGCAGCCCGGCGACGAAGCCGGCGAAGACCCCTACCTGCTCCCGGGCCTCCACGCCCTCGAAGCGAGCGCGCACCAGCCAGAGCGACGCAGCCGACACCAGGTACGAGGCGCAGTCGATGGCGAGCGCCGTGGTGGGCCCGAAGCGCTGGCAAACCTCACCGGCCAGCATCGGGCCAACGAACATCATCACCGCATAGGAGCCGTGCATCCGGCCGTTGGCGTCGATGAGCCGAGAGCGAGGGACGAGGTTGGCCACCGCGGTGATCGCCGCGACCTGGAAGATGTTGCCCAGCAGCGCGCCGACGCAGCCCACGACGACCAAGAGCTCGTAGCCGGGCCCATGCAGCCACCACACGACAGGCACCGCGGAGTAGACCGCCCAGCGCCCGAGGTCGCACGCGATCATCAGCCGACGCCGATCGACCCTGTCGACCAGGGTCCCCGACGTCAGGCCGGCGATCACGTGGGCGACGCTCACCAGCGCGGTGAGCGTGCCCATGCGGTGGAGCGAGCCCGTGGCCTTGAGCACCAGCAGGGGAATGGCGATCATGGCAAAGGCGTCGCCCAGCCCCGAGAGGGTCTGCCCCAACCAGAAGACATTGAAGTCCCTGTTTTTCCACAGCGAAGGCTCGGGGGCGTCGACGCTCATCGAGAGCAGCAGTGATTGCACCAAAGCCGCTCTTTTACCACCACGGCTTCACTGCCGTTCCTCAGTCGAGCCCCTGATCGGTCGAGACGTCCCACCACGTGGTGTACGGCTTGCTCGCATGGCGGGCCCTGAAGTCGGTCATCCTCTGGAGGAGGGTCGCGGTGCGGTGGCCCTCCTGCTGGCGTGGGTGCCTCTTGCCCTGGTCGAGGTAGGCGCGAATAAAGAGGCTCCTGTCGTCTGTGGGGAGCGCCTCGACGTTCTTCACCCACCTGGCCCAGGCCCCGCCCTCGAACAGGTATTGCTCCACGTTCGAGACATAGAACGCGCTCAGGGTGAGGCCCCTCTCCCGGAGGAGCGCCGCCACGCCGGGCAGCGCGCGTTCGCCAGCGAAATCGCCCACCAGGGGCACGATCCTGTTCTCCCTCTGCATGGCCTGCACCAGGCGGAACGCGCCCTCGCTCGCCAGGAAGCCGGCCTTGTTGCCCGCCAGATCGGTGGCCGCCAGCAGATCGCGCAGGGGCGGGTAAGCCCGCCCGTTCTTCTGCAGGAGTTCGAACCTGAGATCGAGCTGCCCCTTGAAGAACGCGCGGTGCGCCGCGTCCAGGCTCTTCCTGTCGCCCGCGTCGAGCGCAAAGGCCTCCTGGACGCGCCTCACCAGCTCGAGGTGGATCGCGGCGAAGGCCTTGGCGTCCGCGGGGAGCTTGCAAGCGTGCTTGATCACGTCCTCGATGGAGGCGCCCTCGCCTGGATCGGAGGCGGCGTCATGAGGGCGCCCCAGCAGCAGCGCCAGGAAGTGAGAGCGCGACGTCGCCCTCCGGAAGATCGCCCTGTAGAGCAGGTGCAAGATCATGTTCTCCCGGCGGATGTCGACGATGAAGGCGAGCCTGGGCCCGAGCATCGCGATGTACGAGAAATTCTGCTCGGGGCCGACGCCCAGGTACGCCCCGCCCTGCCCGGCATGCCTGGCCAGCCCCCCGGCGACATGCAGGTACGAGGTCTCGTTGGACACATGATTGTCGGAGAAGAAGCGACGGTCAGGCTCGGAGAGCCTCTCGACCAGATCGACGAACGACCTGTCCGTCAGGGCCGACGAGGCCTCGCTCGAGGAGGGCGAGGACGAAGGCGAGGAGGAGGACGAGGGCGAGGGCCCGGCCGTGGCGACCGGAGAGGGCGAGGCGTCGCCGACGCCGGACCTCGAGGGCGTCCGGTCGCACGCGGACAGGACGAGGACGAGGAGCGCGAGGAGCAGTACAGGCCGAAGAAGCATCGCTTCCGTGCTTAACGCTCCTCTCGCTCGGATCATTCGGAGGTACCTTGGCAGCGAAGATGCTTCCCGACGACCCCTCCGGCACCAGAGCGCTCTCGTCGCCCTGCCTGGACCCTGTACCGGAGCCCCTCTGCGTACACGACTACGAGCCCCTGGCCCGCGAGCGCCTGGAGGGGACGAGCTGGGACTACTTCCAGGGAGGAAGCGACGACGAGGTGACCCTCAGGCGTAACTGCGAGGCGTTCGCGTCGTTCAGGCTGAGACCGAGGGTGCTGGTCGACGTGAGCCGCTGCGACGCCGGGACCACCGTGCTCGGCGCCAGGGTGTCCTCCCCTGTCCTGGTGGCGCCGGTCGCCTACCAGCGCCTGGCTCACCCCGAGGGCGAGCTCGCCACCGTCCGCGCGGCCGGGCGCGCCGGAACGGTGATGATCGCCAGCACCATGGCCACCACCTCCATCGAGGACATCGCGCTCGCCGCCGGCGGGCCTCTGTGGTTCCAGCTCTATGCGTTCCGCGACCATGGCCGCACCCGGGCGCTGATCGAGCGAGCCGAGGCCGCCGGGTGCCGTGCCCTCGTCATCACCGTCGACGCCCCTCGCCTCGGTCGGCGAGAGCGGGACCTCCGGAACGGCTTCTCTCTGCCGGCCCACCTCACGGCCGAGAACCTCTCGGACGTCGCGGCGTCTTCCCTGCATGCCAGGGCGCCTGCTGGAGTGGCCTCCTCGGCGCTGGCCGAGCACGCCGACTCGCACTTCGACGCGGCCTTCACCTGGGCGTCGCTCGATCGCGTCCGCTCGAGCACCAGGCTCCCGGTGGTCCTCAAGGGCATCCTCACCGCCGAGGACGGGCGCATCGCCGGGCAGAACGGGGTGGCCGGGGTGGTGGTGTCCAACCACGGGGGGAGGCAGCTCGACGGGGTGTCCGCGACGATCGAGGTGGTCTCCGAGATCGCCGACGCGCTCACGGGCACGGGCTGCGAGGTGTACATGGATGGCGGCGTCCGACGAGGCACCGACGTGCTCAAGGCGCTCGCCCTGGGCGCCCGCGCGGTGCTCGTGGGGCGCCCCGTGCTCTGGGGCCTCGCGGCCAGGGGCGAGGAGGGGGTGCACCACGTGCTCGAGCTCCTGCGCTCGGAGCTGGAGCTGGCCATGGCGCTCTCGGGAAAGCCCGATATCTCCTCGATAACCCGGGAGCTCGTCACCCGTGCCCGAGGAGGCCCGCCTTAGCCGCCTTCGAGCTCTGGCGCGGTCTCGTGAACGAAGCGCCAGAGCCGCTGGACACCCTCCTCGATCAGCGAAGTTTCCACGTAGCTGAACGCGAGGCGCACATGCCTCTCCCGGCCAGGCAAGCGAGAGAAGAAGGACATGGGACAGCAGATCACCCCATAATCCCGGGCGCAGGTCCTCACCTGCGCCTCGGCGCACTCGAAGGGCAGCTCCAGGGTGAGGAAGAACCCCCCGGCAGGCCGGTTCCAGCGCACCCGCCCGGAGAGCAGAGGATCGACCCCGAAGGTGCGAGCCAGGCCGGAGAGGAGCGCGTCCCGGTTGGCCCGACAGAAGGCGATCTTGTCGGCGCTGGCGGCGACCAAAGAGCCCCCCGACGCCATGAGGATGCCCCCCGCCGCGGCCTGGAGGAGCCCCGATGTGTTGACCGTGGTGAGGCTCTTGACCTTGGAGAGCTCGTGGGAGAGCGGCGCCCCGCCAGCGCCCCCGCAGAGGGTGTCCGCGACCATGTAACCAAGCCGCAGCCCCGGGAACAGGGTCTTCGAGAAGGTCCCCAGATAGACCACCTGACCTCGAGCATCGAGCGACTTCAGGGTCGGCGCCCGTGCGGTGTCGTAGGCGAACATCCCATAGGGGTTGTCCTCGATGACCAGGACCCGCTCGGCCTCCGCGACAGCGAGGAGCTCGCGCCTGGCGGCGAGCGGCAGGCGGGTGCCCATGGGGTTATTGAAATCGGGGATATCGTAGATGGCCTTGGGGTTCTTGCCCGACGCTCTCACCCGGGCGATGGCAGAGGCCAGCATGGAGGGCTCGAGGCCCGAGGGCCCGGTCGGCACCGGCTCGACGTCGATCCCCAGGATGTCGGCCATGCCCGTGATCCCGATATAGCTGGGATCGCTGACGAGGAGCACGTCGTGGCCTGGCTCGAACAACCCGAGGAGCAGGATGGTCATGGCCTCCTGGGCGCCCGAGGTCATCACGATGGCCTCGGGATCGACTTCGATACCCTCGTCGACGGCCAGGTGCTGGGCCACGAGCGCGTGGATGATCCCGTTGGTCCGCCCGTACTGCCCCAGCCTGTCGAGCGCCTCGCCCGCGGGGATGCCGAGAGCCTCGGCCTGGTGCTCGGCGTAGCGCTCGATGTGGGCCAGGGCGTCGGCCACCCGGAAGAGGGACTCGATGGGGCGGCCCGGCGCGAACGAGATCGCCGAGGGGTACTGCGCGGCCACCTCGTTCAAGAAATTCATCACCCCAAGGGAGGGAGCTCCCATCGTCCGGCGAGGCGACACGACGAAGCCCGTGGACTCAGAAGTGGCCATTGGCTTCCATCATGCGAAAGAGCTGCTCCACGCTGGCGTCGCTGAAATCGCCCCCGTCGCGCTGGATCAGCTCGAGCATCATCCCGGAGCCAGGGTCCCTGGCCGTGAAGGCCTGGAGGAGCCCCTGGCCGCGTATCACCTCGGTCGCGAACGAGACCCCGCTGGCCCGTAGCTCGGAGACCGCGGCCTCGAGCTCGTGGACGCACACGGCCACGTGGGTGACGCCCGCGCCGTAGTGCTGCACGTAGCGCGAGACCTGGGACTCGGGCGAGGTCCCCTGGGTGAGCACGAAGACCACATTTCCGGCCTGCATCACGTTGGAGATCATGGCCGTGGCCTCCCCGCGGGTCTCGCGGCGCCCCAGGGGCGTGAAGCCGAGCACCCCGGAGTACCAGGCGACGGACGCCTCGAGGTCGCGGACGGCCACCGCCACATGATCGATCTGGCGGGCGTACCTGGACAGGACGCCTGGCATGGGATTCGGAAAATGTGGCGTCGGGAACATCTCTCTTCAGGGGTCCTCGGTCGCGGGCGCGCGGTCACTCGGGACTACCTCCGGACGATGCGGTACACGGCCTGACGGCGACAGGCAAGGTGACTCACGAGAGACGGTCCGCAAGGGCAGAGGCCAGCGCAGAGACCTGGGGCTCGTCGAGCATGGACTCATGGTCGCCAGGCACGGTCACGGCTTCCACCTCCCCGATGAACGGAAGCCACATGGCCCGGTGCTCCTCGGCGCTCCTCCCCCACGTCCCCTCCGCCGAGAAGAGCGTGGCCCGCCCAGGATAGGCCCTGGGCTTCCATGTGCGGAGCGCGCTCACATGGGCCCGATGGACACGAGCCAGGGCCTCGTCCGGCGGCGGGTCGTCCCAGGCTCGGCCGCCGGTGAAGGGGAAGGCATCGAGCAGGACCAGCGACGCCACCTCATGGCCCTCTTCCCGGAGCTGGCAGGCCATCTCCAGGGCGACGAGCCCGCCCATCGACCAGCCCCCCAGGTGAAAGGGGCCCTCGGGCTGGACTCGCTTGATCTCTTCAAGGTAACGAGAGGCCATGGCGTCGACGCGCTCGAGCGGAGGGGCCGAGCCGTCCAGCCCCTGGGCCTGCAGTCCAAAGAAGGAGCGAGCGGGACCCAGCCTCCGGGCCAGCAATGCAAACCGATGCACCGTGCCCCCGATGGCGTGGACACAGAAGAAGGGCGCCCCCGTCCCGAGGGTCCCCCTGTGAAGGGGCACCAGCAGCGAGGACGACGAGGCCTGCCCTCCGAGCAGAGCGCACTGCTGCTCGACCGTCGTGTGCTGGAACAGGGCAGCCAGAGGCAGCTCTACCCCAAGCCTGGAGCGCACCCTGGAGCGCACCTGCGTGACCAGCAGCGAGTGTCCACCGAGGGCGAAGAAGTCGTCGCGAATCCCCACGCGAGGGACACCAAGCACCGAGGCCCATATCTCGGCCAGCGCCTGCTCGGTCGCGCTGCGTGGAGCCTCGTGGCGCTCGGCCTCGCCGTGCCACTCGGGCGCAGGCAAGGCTCGCCGATCGACCTGGCCGTGGGAGGTGATGGGCAGGGCAAGGAGCGGCACGATGGCCGATGGCACCATGTACACAGGCAGCTTCGAGGAGAGGTGCTCCCGCAGAACTGCAGGCTCGGCGGCCTCCAGGGCGCTCGAGGTCACGTAGGTCACCAGCCGTCGTTCGCCGGGGCGATCTTCGCGCACGACCGCGACCGCGTCGCGCACCTGTGGGTGGTCGCGCAGGACCGACTCGATCTCACCCAGCTCGATCCGATACCCGCGCAGCTTGACCTGCGTCCCCACACGCCCAAGAAACTCGAGCTCTCCATCGGGGAGCCAGCGAGCCCGATCGCCGGTGCGATACATCCGGAGGCCGGGCGTCGGCGAGAAGGGATCGGGGACAAAGCGCTCGGCCGTCAGGTCGGGGCGAGCGAGGTAGCCTCTGGCCACGCCTCGTCCGGCGATGAAGAGCTCCCCGGGAAGGCCCGCGGGCACCGGACGGAGGGCCGCGTCGAGCACGTAGGCCCGGGTGTTGCCAACGGGGCGCCCGATGGGGACGGACTGCCGCATCTCGCCGGGTGCACAGGGGTGGTGAGCGACGTCGACGGTGGTCTCGGTCGGACCATAGAGGTGATGGAGCCGGACCCCCGGCATACGCCGGAACAGGCGTGTTCGCAGCTCGGGCGTCAGTGCCTCACCGCCGCAGAAGATCCTGCGGAGAGACGAGCAGCGTGGAAGGCCAGGCTCCTCGAGCACCGCCGCGAGGATGGTGGGCTGGAGCAGCGCGAGCGTGACCGACTCCCGCTCGATCAGATCGACCAGGAGAGCGGGATCTGCCTGGGCGCCAGGCGGGGCGATCACCACCGTACCACCCGCGACGAGGGGGCCAAAGATCTCCCACAGCGAGATATCGAACGTGAACGCGGCCTTGAACAGGAAGCGCTCTCCTGACCCGGTGGGGAATACTCCTTCCCGCCACTGGAGGTGGTGGGCGATGTTCCCGTGGGTGACCATCACCCCCTTGGGGCGCCCCGTCGAGCCCGAGGTGTCGATCACATAGGCGAGATTTTCGGGCGCCACGGGGACCGAGAACCCCTCGAGATCCTGCGCCCGCTCGTCGACGACGAGCACCGAGATGCCCTCGGGGGCGCGGTTCACCAGCCCGGCGGTGGTGACGAGCAGGGAGGCGCCGGCGTCGCGGAGAGCGAAGTTTATACGATCTTCGGGGTGGTCGGGATCGATGGGCACATAGGGCGCCCCGGACTTGAGCACCCCCAGGAGGGCCACGATCATCGCGAGCGAGCGCTCGGCCATCACCGCGACGCGGACCTCCGGCCCGGCACCCCTGGCGGCAAGCCTGGCGGCCAGCACACCGGCCGCTCTATCGAGCGAGGCATACGACATGGATCTGCCGCCATCGCGCACGGCCTCCGCGTCCGGGGTGCGGCGAGCCTGAGCCTCGACCAGACCATGGAGCGTGGCCATCTCGGGGATGGGCTGCTCGGTGTCGTTCCATGCGTACAGCGCCGTGCTCAGCTCCTCCTCGGGCACCATGGGGATCGCCCACGAGCGAGCGTCCGGAGTGGCGAGGATCCCCTCGAGGAGCTTGATGTAGTGGGACGCCATCCGCTCGATGGACGCGTCGTCCCAGAGATCCCTGTCGAAGTCGAAGGCCAGCGAGAGCCCCTCGCCGATCGCCGTCGCATCGACGGTGATATCAAACTTTGCGCTCCCATGCTCGCCCTCCGCCGAGGTCGTATCGAGCTCTGGCAAGGACGGCTCGGCGCCTCCTCTGTGCAGCGAGAACATGACCTGGAAGAGCGGGGTGATCCCGGGAGCGCGGGCCGGATTGAGCGCCTCGACGATCCTCTCGAAGGGCACGTCCTGGTGGGAGAGGGCGCCCAGGCAGGTCTCCCTCACCCGGCGCAGGAGCTCGCGGAAGGTGGGCGCTCCGGACAGATCGGCTCGAAGCACCAGGGTGTTGACGAAGAAGCCAATCAGCCCCTCGGTCGCCGGGTGCGACCTGCCCTCCACGGGAGTTCCCACGGCCACGTCGTCCTGGCCGCTCCAGCGGGAGAGCAGGAGCGAGAAGGCCGAGAGGAGGACCATGAAGAGCGTCGCGCCCTCTTCCTTCCCGAGCGCCTCGAGCCCCCCGACCAGATCCCGAGGCACCCGGGCTCGAACCACGCCCCCCCTCGAGCGCCGGATGGCGGGCCTGGGACGATCGGTCGGGAGCTCCAGGGGCTCGAGGCCCCCCAGCTGCTCTCTCCAGTAATCCAGCTGACGCTCCAGCACCTCTCCGGTGAGCCACTCTCTCTGCCATCGAGCATAGTCGGCATATTGCACCGGCAGCGGGGCCAGCGACGGCTCCTCCCCCCCGCGAAGCGCGCCGTACGCCACTCCCACCTCGCGCACCAGCACCCCGATGGAGACCTCGTCGGACACGATGTGGTGAAGCACGATCACGAGCGTGTGAACGTCCTCCGACAGGCGCAGGAGGCGCAGGCGCATCAGCGGGCCAAGCGAGAGGTCGAAGGGCGCCAGCGAGGTTCGAGCGGAGTCGCGCCGGGCGGACGCCTCGGGATCGGGGTGGGACGACAGATCGACGAGCTCGAGCTCGACGCCGGCCCCGTCCTTGACGATCTGCATGGTCTGTCCGCCCTCGTCGGCGAAGACCGTCCGGAGCGACTCGTGCCTGGCGACGATCCGCTGGAACGCCCCTCGCAGCGCGCCGACGTCGAGCGCGCCCCGAAGGCTAAGGGCAGAGGGCATGTTGTAGGCGGAGCTCCCTGGCTCGAGCTGGTCCAGGAACCAGAGCCTCTGCTGGGCAAAGGACGCCGGAGACTCGACTCCTCGTGCGCAGGGCCGTAGCGGAGGCAATCCCTCGCTGGACCCGGCCCCGAGGATATCGATGCGAGCAGCCAGCCGGTGAAGAGTCGTGTGGATGAACACCTCCCTCAGCGGGAGCTCCACCCCCAGCGCAGCGCGTACCCGAGAGGCCACCCGCGTAGCCAGCAGCGAGTGTCCACCGAGGGCGAAGAAGTCGTCGCGAATCCCCACGCGAGGGACACCAAGCACCGAGGCCCACATCTCGGCCAGCGCCTGCTCGGTCGCGCTGCGTGGAGCCTCGTAGTCCTGGTCCGCCGGGAGGTCCCCCGCAGAAGGGAGCGCCGCCAGATCCAGCTTGCCGTGACGCGTGAGAGGGATAGCGGCGATGGGCATGAAGGCCGAAGGCACCATGTGCGAAGGCAGGCGGGACGACATGTGCGCCCGCAGCAGCGAGGCGTCGACCGCGTGCCCCTCGGCAGGCACCACCCACGCCACCAGCGTCGCCTCGGCGCCGCTCCGCTGCGTCCACACGACCGCGTCGTGCACCGAGCCGTGCTCGCAGAGCGCCGACTCGACCTCGGCGGGCTCGATGCGGTGGCCACGCACCTTGAGCTGCGCGTCCAGCCTCCCCAGGTACTCCAGCTGACCATCGGGGCGCCATCGAGCGCGGTCGCCCGTGCGGTAGAGCCGAGCCCCTGGCCGCTCGGACATCGGATCGGGGACGAAGCGTGACGCGGTGATCTCGGGTTGCCCGAGATACCCCCGGGCCAGGTTGGCCCCGCCCAGGTAAAGCTCCCCCGCGACACCTATCGGACAGGGAAGCCCTTCTCTGTCCAGCACCCGAAGGACGGTGTTGGCGATGGGCGCGCCGATGGGGATCACCGTCGGGTGCTCGTTCTCGTGGCACTGCCACACGCTCACGGCCAGCGAGGCCTCGGTGGGCCCGTAGAGGTTGTGCAGCTCGGCCCGAGGGACCCTGTCGAAGAAGCGCTTGACCAGGACAGGAGTCAGGGCCTCGCCCCCCGAGAACACCCGCCGAAGCGAGATGCAGCGAGACGCCCCTTGGAAGTGCCCGACGACCCCGGGAAGTCCCTGACGAGGGACGGGGGAGACATCGGGCTCGTCCAGGAACACATGGAGCATCGAGGGGACGAAATTCACGTCCGTGACGTCCATGCGTGCGATCAGGGCCGCCAGGTGGCACGGATCCTGGTGCATCCCCGGGTCGACCAGCACCGTCGCGGCTCCTGCCACCAGAGGACCGAAGACCTCCCAGATGGCGACGTCGAACGAGAAAGAGTGATTTTGCAACACCCGGTGCCCGGGCCCTAGAGGGAAATGCCTCTGGCCCCACAGAACGCGGTTGCACAGCCCCGTGTGGGTGAGCACCACGCCCTTGGGCCGCCCCGTGGTGCCCGACGTGTAAAGCACATACGCCGCGGCCTCAGGGTGCCGGCGTGGCAAGCTCCCTCGCCGTTCGGGCGGAGGAGCGTCGTCGAGCGAGAGGAGCACACCGGTGAAATCCCACGAAGGCATGGATCCGACCGGGTGCGCCACGACGACCCGGGCGTCGGCGTCGCCGACGAGGAGCGCCAGGCGGGAGGGAGGGAGCGAAGGATCCAGGGGCATGCACGCTCCCCCGGCCTTGAGAATGCCCAACAGGGCGATCACCATCGCGGGCGACCGTTCCAGCAGGACACCCACCACGCGCTCGGGACCGACGCCGTGAGCGAGGAGCCGGGCCGCCAGGGCATCGGCTGCAAGATCGAGCTGGGCGTAGGTGAGCGCCTCCCCCCTCTCGGTGAGCACCGCGGGCGCCTGTGGCGTCAAGCGCGCCTGGGCCTCGACCAGATCGGCCAGGGTGGTGGGAGGCTCGCTCGTCGACGGTCCACAGGACCATGCCTGGAGCCTCGCTCGCTCGCGCGGAGAGAGCCTGTCGACCCTGGTAAAGGGGATATCGGGCGACGAGACCACCGACGCCAGGAAGGCGACGAACTGCTCGGTCAGGCCGACGACGGTCTCCCTCTCGAAGCGCGCCGCGCTGTAGCCAAGGACACCTGACCAGCGGTCCCCCTCTTCGAGGACCGTGAGGGCCAGATCGGTGATCGCCGTGGTGACAGGGAGCTCGACGACCTCGATTCGAGCTCCGCCGAGGTCGACCGGAGGCAGCGCGCCAGACTGGAGCGCGAACCCGACCTGGAAGAGAGGATGCCTGGTCAGATCACGCTCGGGGCGCATGGCCTCCACCACGCTCGCGAAGGGCGCGTGCTGGTGGGCCAGGGCCTCGATGCACAGAGCGCGCACCCGGGCGACGAGCTCCAGGAAGGTGGGGCGCCCCGTCAGGCTGACAGGCAAGGCCAGCGTGTTGACGAAGAACCCCACGACCCCCTCGAGGGCCGCGTCGGTCCTTCCGGCCGTCGGAGTACCCACGATCACCTCGTCCACGTCGGCGAGGCCGCCCACCCACGCGGCGAAGGCCGCCAGCAGGGTCATGAACGTCGTCGCCCCGGCGCGCCGGGAGAGCGAACACACCGAGGAGCCCACGACCTCGGGGATCGTGAAGGCCACGGCCCCTCCCCTCGAGTCCACGGCCGGAGGGGCCCCGCGGTCCGAGGGGAGTTCCAGCGCTTCGATGCCGAGCAGGCGCGCTCTCCACCAGGCGAGCTGGGACTCGAGCACCTCCCCCGTGAGCCACTCTCTCTGCCAGAGGGCATAATCGGAGTACTGCACCGGCAGCGCGGGAAGCGAGGGCGCGCGGCCACAGACGAGCGCCCGGTAGCCCGCGCCGACCTCCCTGGCGAGCACCTCGAGCGAGGCTCCGTCGCAGGCGATGTGGTGCACCACCAGCACGAAGACGTGGTCGTCCTCGCCCACGCGCACCAGGGCCGAGCGAAGCACAGGACCGAGCGAGAGGTCGAAGGGCGCCAGCGCCACCTCCTGGACGCGCCCGAGCGCGGCCTCCAGAGGATCGGGGCACCCGCTCGTATCGTCCCGCCGGAGGGCGACGGTCTGCCTGTCGAGCACGACCTGCACGCAGCGCCCGTCGCGATCGTGAAATACGGTGCGGAGCGCCTCGTGACGGTCGACGAGGAGCTGGAGCGCCTCGCGCAACGCGCCCACGTCGAGCGCGCCTCGCAGCCGCAGCGCCATGGGCATGTGGTAGGTGGGCTGCCCCGGGTCGAGCCTGTCGATGAACCACAGGCGCTCCTGAGCGAACGACGCAGGGATCTCTGCCTCGCGCGCGTGGGGACGAAGGGGCGGCGCCAGCGCGACGAAGGGCGCCGCCATGAGCGCGTCGATACGAGCGGCGAGCTGATGCAGCGCGGGGTGCGCGAACACCTCCCTGAGGGGAAGCTCCAGCCCCAGCGCCTCACGCACCCGGGAGGCCACCTTCATCACCAGCAGCGAGTGGCCCCCGAGGGCGAAGAAGTCGTCGCGAATCCCCACGCGAGGGACGCCAAGCACCGAGGCCCATATCTCGGCCAGGGCCTGCTCGGTCGGGCTGCGTGGCGCCTGGTAGCGCTCGGACTCGCCATGCCCCTCGGGCGCGGGGAGGGCCCGGCGGTCGATCTTGCCATTGGGAGTGAGAGGCAAGGTATCCAGAGAGACAAAGGTACCTGGGACCATGTAATCGGGGAGCGAGCCCTTCAGGTGCTCTCTGAGGGCAGAAGCGCCCACCTCGCCCACCACATAGGCCACCAGCCGCCTGTCTCCCGGGGTGTCCTCTCTGGCAACCACCGCGCACGCCCTCACCGAAGGGTGCGAGGACAGCGCGGACTCCACCTCCCCCAGCTCGATTCGATAACCGCGAATCTTTACCTGATGATCGATACGTCCAAGGAACTCGAGCTCACCTGCCGCGCTCCAGCGCACCAGGTCCCCTGTACGATACATGCGCGCCCCGGGCTCCCTCGAGAAGGGGTCGGGCACGAAGCGCTCCGCCGTCAGATCGGGACGATCCAGATACCCTCGAGCCACGCCCGCTCCACCGAGGCAGAGCTCCCCCGCGACCCCGATGGGAAGAGGCCGCAAGCTCCCGTCGAGCACGTAGGTGCTCACGTTGGGCAGCGGTCGCCCGAGGCCATGACCTCGCCCTGGACGAGCCGGCTCCACAGGAGCGCTCGTGGCCAGGATGGTCCCTTCCGTGGGACCGTAGAGCACCTCGACCCGCGCCTCGACGAAGGCGTCGCCCATCGCCGAGGGTAGCTCGGGCGGCACGGCGTCCCCGCCCACGAAGACCCGGCGCATCCTCCGATACCTGGCCTGCGACCGGTGCTCGCGCACGTGCGCCACCAGGGCCGCCATCAGCGCGGGCACGGCGTGGAGCACCGTCGCGGGCTCCACGCGCAGCGCTAGCCTGGTGGGATCGAGGAGCTCATGACGGGCCAGGACCAGCGCCGTGCCCCCCCAGCAGAGCGCCGAGAACTGCTCGAAGAGAGAGATGTCGAAGGCCATCGATGCCAGGCAAGGCACCACGTCCCCCGCCTCGAAGCCAAAGCGACGCTGCGTACCCAGCACGAGGTTGGACAGGCCCGAGTGCGTCACCGCCACGCCCTTGGGCCTCCCTGTCGAGCCCGAGGTGTAGATCACCTAGGCCGTGTGGTCCGGGAACAGGAGAGGCCTCGGCGCGATGCGGGCGGCGCCCTCGACGGCGTCCAGATCCACGACCCGCGCGCCACGCCCGGAGAGCCCCTCCGCCAGGTGAGCGTGAGTGACGACGACCCTGGCTCCGCAGTCCTCCAGGATCTGGGCTCGACGCTCGATGGGATGCTCGGGATCGACGGGGACATACACCCCACCCGAGCGCAGCACCGCCAGCAGCGCCACGATGGCCGAGGCCCTGCGCTCGGCGCAGACGACCACGCGCACCTCGGGCCCCACCCCGAGCGAGCAGAGCTCGTGGGCGAGCACCTCCGAGCGCGCGACGAGCTGGGCGTAGGTGAGCGTCGCGTCATCGCCCACCACGGCGACGGCGTCAGGCCTGAGCCTGGCCTGGGCATCGACCAGGTCCTGCACCAGGGCGCAGCCCGCGTCGTCGCTCGTGTCGTTCCACAGGACCAGGACCTGATGGAGCTCCTGCTCGCTCATCACCGGCAGGCGGGAGACAGGGGCTCCTGGATTGGCCACGATGCCCTGCAGGAGCACCCAGAAGCGCTGCGCCATGCGCTCGATGGTGCTCGCGTCGAACAGGTCGGTGGCATACTCCAGCGCCCCCGAAGGCCCCTCGGCCGACTCCGACAGGGTGAGCGACAGGTCGAACTTCGAGGTGGTGGACTCGATGGCCTCGGGAGTGAGTGTCAGCCCGGGCAACTGAAAGGGCTCGGAAGGCGCGTTCTGCAAGGAGAACATCACCTGGAACAGCGGGTTTGTCGACATGTCGCGAAGGACGCCCAGCGCCTCGACCACCCTCTCGAAGGGAGCGTCCTGATGGGCATAGGCACAGAGCGAAGATGCGCGCACCCGCTCCAGGAGTTCCAGGAACGACGGAGCTTTGGCCAGGTCCGCTCGCATCACCAGGGTATTCACAAAGAAGCCAATCAGACCCTCCACCTCGTGGCGGGTACGGTTGGCGACGGGAGTCCCTACTCCAAAGTCAACCTGGCCTGTATGTCGATAAAGGAGCACCTCGAAGGCGGCCAGGAGCACCATGAACAGCGTGGTTCCCCTGGAGCGACCCAGCTCTCGAAGCCCCTCCACCACCGAGACAGGCAGCGTGAAGGAGTGCGTCGCCCCGCGAGAGCTCTGCACCGCAGGCCTGGGGCGGTCGGTGGGCAGCTCCAGCGAGGGCAGCCCGGCGAGCTGCTCTTTCCAATACGCCAGCTGGCGACCCAGCACCTCTCCCGTGAGCCACTCCCGTTGCCAGGCCGCGTAATCGGCATACTGGACAGGCAGCGGAGACAGGGGCGAAGGCTGTCCCCTGGTGAAGGCGGAATAGAGGGCCCCCACCTCGCGCACCAGCACGCCGAACGACCAGCCGTCCGAGACGATGTGGTGCATGTTCAGCACCAGCACGTGCTCGTCGTCCCTGAGCCTCAGAAGGCTGGCTCGAAACAGCGGACCCCTCGACAGGTCGAAGGGCGTCCCGGCTTCGTCGGCGACGCGTTGGCGGGCGACGAGGTCTCGAGTGCTCTCTTGTGACAGATCCTCCACCAGGAGCGAGAAGAGGCCGGAGGGATGCACGACCTGGAAGGGCTCTCCATCGCGCGAGGCGAAGGTGGTGCGAAGCGAGCCATGGCGTTCCACGAGCTCTTCTAGCACCCGACCGAGGGCTTGCACGTCCAGCGCACCTCGCAGCCGAACGGCCCCCGGCATGCTGTACGAGGCGCCTCCAGGCTCCAGCTGGTCGAGGAACCAAAGGCGCTCCTGCGCGAACGAGAGAGGGGGCTCCTCGATAAGCGCATGGGAGCAGAGAGGAGGCAGGAGCAAGGGCGGCGCGGGCGACGCCAAGAGAGAGTCGATGCGGGCGGCGAGCGAGCTCAGGGTCGAGTGCTCGAACACGTCCCCGAGCGAGAGAGAGGCGCCCAGTTGCTCTCTCGCTCGCCCTACCAGCTGCATGGCGGCCAGGGAGTGACCGCCCAGCGCGAAGAAATCCACCTCCCTGCCCACCTCGGAGACGCCGAGCAGCGAGATCCACAGCTCCGCGAGGCGACGCTCGGTGAGCGTGGCAGGAGCCTCGCCGACCCCGGGGGCCTCGGGCGCAGGCAGGGAGCGTACATCGACCTTCCCGCCCGCCGTGCGGGGCAGCCGGTCCAGGGCGCACCAGGCGGTGGGGACCATGTGGCCAGGCAGCCTGGTCGCCAGCCAGGCCCTCACGGGCTCGAGCTCCACGGGATCCGACAGCGACAGCCACGCCACCAGGTCGCGCGTCCCGTCGGCCAGATCGCGGGCGCGCACCGCGCACTCGCGCACCGAGGGGTGCCCTTCGAGCTCGCGCTCGATCTCGCCAAGCTCCACCCGGTACCCACGGATCTTGACCTGCTGATCGGCGCGGCCAAGAAAAGAGAGCTCACCGGATGCGCTCCAGCGCGACCTGTCGCCGGTGCGGTACATGCGCGCCCCGGGCTCCCTGGAGAAGGGGTCGGGCACGAAGCGCTCCGCGGTCCTGTCGGGCTGTCCCAGGTAGCCTCGAGCCAGGCTGGCTCCCCCGAGGTAAAGCTCCCCCACGACCCCTCCTGGCACCCTGCGAAGGGCGCGGTCGAGCACATGAGCGCTCACCCCTGGCAGCGGGCGACCGAGAGGCACGGTCTCTCCCACGGGCTCGGCCTCGCGAGGCGAGAAGAGGGTCGCGGTGATGGTGGCCTCGGTGGGCCCGTAGCCGCTGCGCCACGCGATGGCCGGGGCATGGCGCAGCCAGCGCGAGAGCCTGTCGCCTCGCACCCGCTCGCTGCCGGTCACCACCAGGCGGAGCGGAGGGGGCGGCGCCTCGCCCGTGCGAGCGATCTCGTCGACCCAGGCGTGCCAGTACGACGCCGGCAGGTTGAGCACCGTGATCCTCCTCGCCTCGATCAGCGCGTGGAGCTCGCGGCCGGGGGCGGGAGAGACCTCGGACCTCAGCACCAGCGTCGCCCCTCGAAGGAGCGTCGGGATCAACTCCTCCAGCGAGACGTCGAAGGCAGGCCCATGGAACTGGAGCACGCGATCCTGGGCTCCCAGCGAGAGGGCGTCGCCCATCGCCGAGGCGTGCCGGGAGAGGGCGCCATGGGACACCAGCACGGGTTTGGGGCGACCCGTCGAGCCCGAGGTGAAGATCACGTACGCTCCACGGTCCCCCTCGGGCAACGGTCCTTCGAACGAAGATCCCCCGGAGCTCGACAGCTCGCCCATCGCCTCGTCCAGATCGTCGTCCAGCACCAGGGCCACGGACGCCTCCTCGCAGAGGGCGTCGATCCGAGCGCGAGGGTGGTCTGGATCGAGCGGGACGGCCACCGCGCCCGCGCGCCACACCCCCAGGAGCGCCGCGACCCGGACCTCCGGGCGCCTCGCAAGGATGGCCACTCGCCCCTCGGGGACCACGCCTCGCTCCTGGATCGAGAGGGCGATCCTCGCCGACCAGGACCAGAGTGCGGCGTAGCTCCACAGGCCGGCCCCGGAGTCGAGCGCGAGAGCAAAGGGGGTGTGCTCGACCCGGGAAGCGAGCGAGGCGAGCAACGGCTCCACCTCGCGAGGACCCTCGGGAGAGGACCAGATCTCGGGAGGGGGAGCGCCCAGCTCCAGATCGTCGATGGAGCGGTCGGGAGCCTCGCACCCCCGGGCCAGCAGCTCGAGCCAGGCGTCGGCCAGGGCGGCCGTGTCCTGACGAGACAGCCGACCCGCGTCATGGACCCAGCTCGCGTGCGCTCGAGGCCCAAGATCGACGACGACCAGCTCCAGCAGCGTCTGCGAGGCGCGGTGAGCCACGGGCCAGGGAGAGGCGAGCAGATCAGGAGCAAAGAGCACAGGGTCGGCGGCCACCCCGGCGACGAAGGGCCCTATCTCGGGGCGCCTGTGGGCCCGCTGGAAGGTGAACCCCACCTGCCAGGCCACCCCCCCTGGGCGCCGGGCGAGGCCCGCCATCTGGCGAGGGAGCGGCACCTTGGCGTGCAGGCGAGCCTCCCGCGCCGACCTGGAGGCCGCCTCGATCCACCGACGAAGACCCCACCCACAGGCCCCCTGTACCCGCACAAGGACCGGCTGCACGGCGTAGCCCACGATACCGACGTAGCGCCTCCCCCAGCGGACCACGGTCGGCGAGCCAACGACCAGATCGGCCAGGCCCGTCGCCCGGTGGAGGGAGGCGCACCACGCTCCGAGGAGCAGCTCGTAGCGCGTCGCCCCGCTGGCCCGGGCCAGGCGATCCACAGAGGCCACCAGCTCCTCGGGCAGCGCGCGCTCGAGGCGCCCTCCATCGCCAGGCATCGCGCCAGGCTCTCCGCCCATCCCCAGGGGCACCTCGGAGGAGGCGTCGCGCAGGCGCTCGGCCCACCACCGCTCGCCGGCCGCTCCTGCGTCGCTGGCGAGCCATACCCTCTGCGCCTCCACGAGCTCGCCAAAGCTCGCGGCGGGAGATGCGTCCCCCTCGCCGGGGTGGCCGTAGTGCTCGAGGATCTCTCCGACGAGCACCTGCATGGCTCCGAGATCGACCGCGATGTGGTGGGCCACCAGCAGGAACCACGCCCCACGCTCCCCGCCATCGTACACGCATACGCGGAGCGGGAACTCGCGCTCCAGCGCAAACGGGCGATGAAGCTCGCTCTCCATCGCCCGGGTCACCTCCTCGTCGCTCCAGCCGCGGACAGAGACGAGCTGGGCGGGCTCGTCGGGCGGGGCATGCACACGCTGAACAGGGCCGTCGGCCGCAGGGTGGACCGTGCTGCGCAGGATCGAGTGCTGCCTCACGACCCGGGCAATGGAGCGCCTGAGCGCCTCGACATCGACGCCATGGGCAAGATGGACCGCGGCGGGGACGTGGTAGGCGGTCCCCTCGGGGCGGAGCTGCTGATCGATCAGGAGGGCGCGCTGCCCGTCGGAGAGGGGCCACGCACAAATGCCGTCGATGCGATCCACGAGCTTCCCCTTCTCTGCTCAGTCGTCCGCGCGACGCGACGCGTCGGGGAGGGCCTCCTCGAGGCCAGCGAACAGGGGCGCCTGCTCGCTCTCGTAGCGGGCGAGGTAGTCGCGGAACGACGTGCCCCCTGTGCCCACGTGCACGCCCACCCGGGCCAGCTGCTCCACGGCGACGCCCAGGTGCGCCCTGTGAAAGCGTGACTGCTCCCGATCGTAGTCCCGGAGAGCGCGGAGCAGAGGCTCTGCCCGGGGGTGCTCGCGCAGCGACAGGAGCGGGGCGCGCGCCAGGAGCGACTCATAGCGCGCCCTGAGGTTATGCTCCCGGTAGCGCTCGACCCACTCGCTCACCTGCACCCCGAAGAGGCGCTCGAACTCGATCTCGGCCGGGTGCAGCGCTCCGGCCTCGTCGCGGGTGCCGCCCTGCCAGTACGCCCCTCGCACCCCGGCGAGCAGCTCGACGCGGCGGAACTGGTACGACTGGAAGCCGCTCGACGGCCCGAGGCTGGAGCGAAACTCGCCGAAGGCGCGCAGGCTCCCCAGCGCGGGCAGGGCCTGGTTGACCACCCGCCACATCGCCACCGCGCGCCTCAGGAAATACAGGGCCTCGTCGGTGTCGTCGATCACGCCGTCCTCGGGATCCCCGAGCGCCTCGGTGAAGGCCTCGAGCGCGCGCTCAAGATCCAGGATGATCTGGTGAAAGGACAGCTCGCACACCTGGTGAACGGCGATGAAGAGATCCTCGTCCAGGGAGGCCGTCACGGGCCGCTTGCAGGCGAGCAGAGCGTCGAGCCCGTGGTAGCGCCAGTAGTGGTTGTTTGAGGGCTGGTGGTCGGGGTCGAGCGGTGGCAAGGCCGCCACGGGGGCCGGACGCCTGACCATCGCTCAGCCCGCCTCCGACGGGCGTAGCACCTCGCGGAGCGCGCCCCAGAGCCCGTCGAGCGCCCGCGCCATCTCCCACGCCCCGTCCACGGTCTCGGCGAGGAGGCCGGGGCGGGACGCCAGGACCGTCGAGGTGACCTTCACCGACTCCTCCCCGTGCCGGTGCTCCACACCATGGTGGAAGCAGTCCTTGAAATAGGGTTCGTCTTGCACGCCAGGGTGGTGCCTGGCGAGGCCGTTGGACAGCGCATGCATCCAGTCGTCGGACAGGGTCTCGACGGCGCACCAGGCGCCGAGCGAGCGGGGATAGAGCTTCGACGCGAGGAGCACGAAGCGCGAGGTCCCTGGATCGAGGGTTTGCGCCAGGGCGTCCAGATCCCCGTAGAGGGCGTCGTCCTCGGCCGGATCCAGCCGGGCGCCCATGCGCGTGAACGCCCGGCGGAGCTGGGCGTGGTGTGTATCGCCCCCCTCGAGCCCGTCGTCGTCCACGTAGATACGCACCTTGCGCGTCCTCAGCGACGGGGTGTCGAGGTGAGGTAGGTGGTAGACCGCCACCCGGGTCGCGTGCATCGCCGCCTGGTAGCGGTGGTAGAACTCGCCCAGGGCCTCCGGCTCGAGCAAGCGACCCCCAACGTCGCCCCCGAGGTCGGCGAAGAGCGCATGCTGCGAGGGACGGTGCTCCTCCAGGATCTCTTTCATCGCGACATGGAACTCCCCGACGGCCCCCTTTCCCGTGCTCGCTTCGCGCTGCATTTTCTCTCCCTCCCAGTCGCTTAGCTCGCTTGCGGCTTCCGCACAAGCGCAAGGCTGAGCCCGCTGAACACGGGATCTTGGCGGGCGAGGGCGCCAGGCGAGCGCGGGCCTCCTTTGAGGCCGGCGGAGCCGTCGCGCACGCATTATGTTGACGGAAGCCGTGCCGACCACCGCCCCGACCTTGATGGACGCCCGCGAAGCCGCTCGAGCCCTCGAGGCCTCGCTCAAGAACCCCGAAGGCCCCATGACCGGGGCCGACGCCGCCGCCCGGAGCGGGCTCGCGCTACGCGACGTCGAGCGAGGCTTGAGCTGGCTCACCCACGAGTACCGAGGCCACCTCCGGGTGACCGAGGAGGGTCAGCTCGTCTACCTGTTCCCCACCGGCTTCACCAAACCCTGGCAGACGCGCGACGCGATCACCCGGGCGCTCGCCGCGACCGGGAAGGTCCTGGCCGGGGTCGCCCGGTTCGTCGTGCGCGCCTGGCTCACCCTGGTGATCTTTGCCTACGCCGGGATCTTCGTCGCGGTGCTCATCGCGCTCACCCTGGCCAGGCAGGGCTCCTCGGATCGCGACGACGGCTTCCCCGGAGCGTCGATTGGCTACGTCCTGCTCCGCGTCCTGGGCGACGCGCTCTTCTGGATGTTCCATCCCTTCTCGCCGCTGGCGATCGGCGCCTACGATCGCGATCCCTACGCCTCGGGGGGGGCCTGGGACCGCCAGGGGCGCAGCGCTCGGGCCGAGCGGGACGAGACTCCCTTCTACGAGAAGGTGAACCGCTTCGTCTTCGGCCCCACGCAGCCCCAGGACGATCCTCGCGCCATGGAGCAGCGCCTGCTGGCGGAGGTCCGCGCCCAGAAGGGGCGCATCGGCCTCGCCGACGTGATGCGCGTCACAGGACTCCCTCGCGCCGAGGCCGACCCGATGATGGCGCGCCTGATGCTCGACTACGACGGCGAGGTCGACGTGTCCGAGGGGGGAGGGATCACCTACCGCTTCGAGGCGATCCGCAAGACCGCCTCGGAGGCGAGGGAGCGCTCCCCTGCCCCTGCCTGGTCTTCCCCCAGGCGCACGCTCCCGCTCACCGGCAACACGGTGGGCAGCAACCTCCTGGTCGGCATGTTGAACGGCTTCAACCTGATCATGGCGCTCTTCGCCCTCCAGGAGAACCTCACCGTTGCCCGCATTGTCCACATCGTGCAGACGCTCTCCTCTCCGGAGGTGGTCCCGATCCCCATGCCCTACGACGGGGTCCCGGTGGTGCTGGGGGTCGTCCCGCTGGTGTTCTCCATCGCCCTCTTCCTCTTGCCCCTGGGCCGCGCCCTGACCCGCTCCTCGCGCGAGAAGGCGATCGCCCACGAGAACGGCCGGCTGGGCCTGCTCCGTGAGATCCTCTCCCGCGTGGAGGCCAGGGCGCCCCTGACCGAGCCGGCGCTCAGGGACGCGTGGAAGCGGGCGGCCGGCCAGGAGCCCACGGACAAGGAGCTGACCCGCGCGATCGTCGATCTGGGCGGCGACGTCGATCTCCGTGAGCCCGCCCCGTCCAGGACCGGACCGCGCGTCCACGACGAGCCTGCCATACGCTACCGCTTCATCGACCTGGAGACCGAGGCCGAGGCCCTCGAGGAGGAGCGGGCCGCGGCGAGCGAAGAGGAGGCCAAGCTGGGCAAGATCGTCTTTGCCTCCGATCGCTGACCGCCACTCGGCTCGCCGAACACGTCGGATCTTTCTCGGCCATCCGCCGGTGCCTTCCACTGAACCGGTTGAAGGCGCGAGCGTGCTCAGTCGAACCGGAAGCCAAACAAGCCGCCATCCTCGGACGCATCCGTCAGGCGAACGTCGAGCGCGTGGTCCTCCAGCTTGAAACCCTTCTTGAACCTGAGGTCTTTGAACCTGGGCAGGTTGGAGTACACGCGGTTGATCAGGACGCCCCTCCCCCGTGAACCTACGCCTTCGAACGGCGTACCCTCCCCCGATCGAATTCGACGGCGCCGACCAGGAACAGGAAGTCGAGGCTCAGCACGAACCCGTGGAACGTGACGTCCGTGGCCGGCGCCTTGGACTTGCGGAAATCAGCCCAGAGACGCGAGACCGTCATAGTCTCGGTGAGCAGGCGGAGGATATCGGCGCCGAGAGAAATGAGGGCACGCTCAGGGGGTACGCCCTCCGTGGGCAGGATCATGCTTTCTCAAGTCCCTGTATGTAGAAGGTTCGGCCACGTCGTCCATTACGCAGCTTTCCTCGTTTCGAAGCGGCTTCTTCGTCGGCACGGAGCCAGGGTAAGCAACCTTGATCACCTCTGCAAGCCCGCGTAGCCTCGCGGGTCGCCATGATCTCCAAGCTATCCGTTCTCGAGAACCTCACCCGGGACGAGCTGCTCGGCGTGGTCGACGCCTTCGAGATTCAGGTGGAAGATCGGCGGGTCAAGGAGAAGCTGGTCGAGGCCGTGGCCTGCTCCAGGAAGGCCACGCTGGCGGCCTTCCTCCCCGACTTCTCGAGGGATCGGCTGAAGGAGCTATGCCGGCTCCTGAACCTCGACGACTCGGGGCGAGAGAAGAGCCTGCTCGTGGGGCGGCTCACAGGGGCCAAGCCCGGAGGGCGGTGCGCGGGTCAAATGGCCCGTGGTAGAGAGAGGTTTTGTCAGTGACCTACCAACCGTTCGCACGACTCGAAGTCGAGAGCTACGGCTGCATCCGCAAGGCGACCTTCCACCTGACCCCGCTTCACGCCCTGATCGGCCCGAACGACAGCGGGAAGAGCACGGCTCTACGAGCCCTTCGTACGGTAGTCGGAGATGAGAACTTCG
>SXGT01776575.1_pt1 | contig 31344 bp, 26 predicted proteins | sample 3176221 | NCBI WGS metagenome assembly SXGT01 (sample SAMN11356862, study PRJNA531348) | freshwater metagenome | isolation source: freshwater sample F1-120 | place: China: Fuxian Lake, Yuxi | collected 2017-12-25
AAACCTCTATTCCTCGGTTCGAATCCGAGTGGCGCCTAATCTTCATAAACTTTTAGCTCATGCCTCCTTTAATGAGGTGAGCCTTATCGTTCCCACCGTTTCTGGACGAGAAATGCAAAAGTTCGATTAAGTGTGGAGTTGTCTGAGGCTTGGATTAAAGTTTGATCGGAATAGGTAAGACTCATCGAAAGAAACTCATTAGCTAAGTAGCTTAATTGAGCCGTTGATGTCCAAAGTGATACTTTTTCACCTTGTCCTGAGACAACACCTTCTGTGGCAATGGGAGATTCATAACTGGGTGTAAGAGCGATACCTATTCTAAAATCTCCACTCATTGGAGTCACACCCACAGCTAAACTTCCACTAGTGCCCCATCCTGGTTTTAGATTAAGATCTCCAATTTCGTTTTTAAGAGTTCTAGAAAATGGCCGATGGGCTTCTATAACAAGAGAGGTATCCCAGATACCCCAATGTTTTAAGATGAGGGCTCCTGCTGAAAGAGAGTAAAAACCTCTGCCACGCGAATCAATCCGATAAAGTTCTTTGGCATCATAAATTGATCCTCCTGTGGGAAGAGTCGCAGTTATGAAAACCATGGCTTTAGGTCGCCATACACTATAGGTCCAATCGGGCAAAGCCTCAAAACCAACATGAAGAGAAACATCCCCTAATCCAGAGGCTGAAGCTTCATGGGTTCCCCGGGTTCTTACTCGACGAATGACTGGAACTGTGAGACCCGTTTGCCATCTATCTGAGATCAAAGTAGCCGCATCAATTCTTAAGGTTTGTGTAGTTTCGTTGTCATGGGTTTTTCTATACTTAATACCTCCACCCACGGGAGCTTCAGCGACAACTTGAGAAGAGATAAGTGTAGTTGTAATTTGGGCGCTATCATCACCTGAAATCAGAGAGAGTGAGTTGGCAGATCCCCCACAACATGGAGCCGCAACACTCCACTTACTAAGCAATAAAACCAGCAGTGAAAACAAAAAAGCTTTAGTCATCTAAATTAACCGTAACAAACTGTTTTTCAACGACATCACCCTTTTTAAGCTGAACGTAAACCTCCCATTTTCCTGGGGTAAACTTTACGTTAGAGACCAGATATTTCCCGTTTTCTACTTTGTTAACTTTGGGAAAAAAAACACTCCCACAGCAGGTCATACGAATAAAAGCTCCAACCTGAGCATTGGGCTCTACCCACGAGCCTTTAGAAGAAGCCTCTTTCTCATTCCAAAATGTAACCGTAAATGAGGACTCCTGATCCACTGTTGGACCAGTGATCCAATTGATCTCACTACAAAGACCTGCCTGAGCAAATTTTAAAGTACACGCGGTTTTGACAGCCATGAATGAATGATAGGAGGTTTTTTCAGTTCGCGGGAATAGGATCTCTCTTCCACAGCTTATTAAAAGAGTAGCAAATAAAAATCCTATTAATAGGACAATGGGTGATTTCATTTTTGAAGTATCCTCTTTATTCAAATTACCGAACAATGGCACAACCCAATGTGCGTGTTTCTTTTTGTTGAGGCTCTCGCCCATCTTTAAGATCTAAGAGTGCTTGTTTTAAATAAAACTGTTTGGCTTTTGAAGCATCTTTAGTGTCATCGACTCCGCCATTGAACCAACACTCCCCTTTGGGGCCTACGATAAAAACATGAGGGGTTTTTAGAGCTCCGAATTCATTGGCGATGCGCGATTCACGATCTTGAATAATAGGAAAAGAAAATCCGGCCTCTTTAAAATGGACTGAAGCTAAGCCTTCGTCCTCATCTTTATTTGAATGAACTCCAACAAAAGAAAACCCAGTAAATTCTCTAGCTAAAACTTCAATAGACCCCTCATGACTTTTTGAACAGGGGCACTTAGCAGAGAGAAATACTACAACTAAACCTTTGCGATTGCTTAAAGTTTGAGTTGAAAAGTTTTTACCTGTTCTTAAATCGATTCCAGAAAAAGGCTTACTACCACAGGCAAACGTCGACAGTGATAAAAGTCCTAAAATTACAGTAAGTTGAATTCTCATAGGCACTTCCTTTTAGATGAGCGCATATTAGCTCAAACTACACTGTGGTGCCAGTCGTTTTTTTCTGTAGATCGGTCTCTTTCTAGGCTAGGTCTAAAATAATCGTTCAGATAAAAAATGGGATGAGAATGCCATTACTTACGTTTCCAAATCCCAACTAATTACGCAAAGCTACGAATTCAACTTGGGAAGAAAAAGAATTAGAATAAAGGTTTTACGTTAGCACTTAAAGAATTCAATGCGGTTTCTTTTGTTTACAGCCTAATTACCATCAGGGCTTACGTTTTGCAGCTCCTGATGAACTGGAAAGAACTCTTTTATGAATTCTAAAAGTATTCAGCTAATTACTAAGATGATTGTTTTAATGAGTTGTTCTATTGGTGTTTGCGAAGTAGGAGAATTCACAGTGAGTGAAAGGCTTTTAAACCAACTCCAATTTTCCACTACTCAAACCCAATCCTTCACAAAAAGAGGCCGATGGATTCAGCCTAATATCGAATTTAAAGTCAGCCCCCAATTGAGCAATGCTAATGATGAAGGTCGTTTTTATTTAGATATGACTCTCAATGGCTCCTCGATAAGTCAGAGCACAACCCCAGTAGGACCTCGTCATGCAGTCAATGCTTCAGTCACAGCTAATATTGAGGCCAATTTTCAGCAGGAGATGATCCTTGGAAAGAACGGGCTTGAAGTGGGCCCTTTCGATGGAAGGGTAATTATTAACCCCAGTAATATAGCTGTGAGTAATAACTTTAATCTTTTGAACCGTATAGTGAATCGAAAAGCTCACCAGAAGGCTCAAGAACAAATAGCTGCTGAGATTCCGAGAGAACGGCAAGAATTCATGCAACAGGTTCAGAGCGAGATAGAAAAAGAGACTAAAGAAGCAAAACAGTTTATCGATGACGCCCTGAAGAGACTTGCCCCTTCGGAAGTAGTAGATAAAAATAAGCTTTCTTTTTCGACTAAAGTATCGACCCAGACTGGTAAAGAGGGAAAATTAAAAATTGAAATTTTGGACTCCGCAACTCCTTCCGAAAGAACGAAAAAACCAGAATTTGAGAATCGAGATCAATTGATGGCTACTGGAATTATCCATCAAGACTTACTCACTCAAAGCCTTTCTTCTGAAATTGCTGGAAAAGAACTCAAGATGGCTCAATTGAAAAAGATCCTTTGCAGTCCACGCATACAAAACCTTCTTGAATTCTGTAAGTCAGATACTAACCAGGAGGCCGACGGCCTATCACTTGTGTTTGATAAAGTAGACCCAATTAAATTTATATTTAACGAAGGGAAAATAACTCTTCAAATGAATGCAGCCTACAGAACTGGAGTTCCCAAAACAGATGAAAAGAATAGAGCGCTATTAAACAATCCCGACTCTAGTAAGCCAAAATTTGAAACTATCCCCTATAGGGTAATTGTCAGTTATAAAATTCAAGAAGGGGTCGCAAAGCTAGAAAAACTTTCTGTCACTGAGAAAAATCCCATTAGTTTAATCCCCTCATCGCTTATTCCTGGAATATTGGATAAAGGAAACCACAATAAAGACAACCCCAATGGAGAGAGATTGACAGCTGGAGCTCTTCTCAATCCTGTTATTAAAGGGAAAATTAAATCAGATTTTCAAAAGATGTTAGCTGAAGAGTTTGAATTTCACTCGGCCTCTATTCCCACTAAGATCAAAGCAGTTAACACGCCCAAAGGTAAAGAAATTCAAATTCTAGAAGCTGGAAGTCTTCTACCCATAGAAGTTAAAATTGAAAAGGGGTGGTTAGCAACCGGTAGTATGTTCTGCAATGATTCCAACAGACCCTTTGGAGTTACTTTTTCTAATAATAATCGATTGAATCTTGTTCAAACAGGAAGTCCGGCTGAACTCTCAGGATTCAAACCAGGAGATCAAATCGAGACCTACAATGAGCCAGAAGGAAGATCTAATGCATTTGGTAAGAGCTCAGACCCCTTTATTACTTTTATTACAGAAAGGGCTGCGAATAAAACAGCTAAAGATCGTAAGGTTGTAATTTCCGGAACTGATATTCAGGGAAAAACTTTCAAACGAACGGTGTTCTTGTGTCCGTCAAATCTGGATCATAAAAAGCAGGCCGCCAAAGGGTTGGCCCAGTTTAAGAAATAGTTTGCAATTAAATCGCTACATTTTTTTAGAACTGTTGCAGAAATAGATCTCTCTAAATTGAAAAATGCTACGTTTTTTCAATCTCATGGTTAAAAAGAGCTGAGATTTCGTTGGCACATCAGATGCATTTATACAATCTTGTTCTTTGAAAGCAGCGATGCTAGTCAGCGTTCCAATGAATGAAAGTTTCATCCGTATAAATTTTCCAGTTGGTGCGGTAGCAACAATCAACTTTCAATTTGGCGACAAATTGAAAGAATGCTGATTGTAAAATTTCAGCCGTTTTTTGTCTTCAACGACTTAAAGCGGAATCCGAAAAGAGAAATGGGCTAGTCGACAGGTTGTAGCCGAGCGAACCTCGAGGAGGTTTGTCTACTTTAACCTTAACGATGCGGATCGTTCAGGTTAAAGGGAAATGCCGAAGCTAGTTCAAAGATAGCTCAAGGCTGGTATTGTAGGTGAAGGAACTGGAAGTTAGCAGCCTACAAATTTCCGACGAACTGAGAGGATAACATGTCGATATGGAATGTTGATGAAAGCGCGGAACCACTTTTTAGTTGCTCTGAGACTCATGTAAGAGCGAAGCATTTTTAATAATGCGGGATTAAAACACCTGTAAAAAAACGATGTGCTAAGAAGTGGGGCGGATGAGATCAATAAGCGATAATGATTTGGAGTAGTATAAGCCAAATCAGTGCGAGGATCTCTGAGGTAGGGCAGGTTGAACTGTTCGTGTGGCGGTGTCTCAGTAGCTTGGGGACACGAAGGCAGAAGTCGAACTAGTCGTAGAGCCGTGTATGTTGAGAGTAAACTTAAGCGGTCAAACGGGTGGGAAGGACTCTGTTGAAAGGCCAGCCTTTCTAGCCGTATTGGGGAAAACCCAACGTACGGAATGAGTTGGTAAGTTGGTGGGAGGGCCAGAAATATCGGGTTAAAATCCGATATTTACTGCCCACCCACTGTCTCACCTTGAAAGTATTTAACCTTTTTAAATTCACTTAACTAAATCCACACAGAATAAAGTATAAGTAATTACAGATGTTTAGAATGATTTTGTGAGTACTGTAATTCTATAAGACTACAAAAAAAAGAAAATGGACAATTGTCGCTAGATTTTATTTTTCTAAAGTAGTACTCCTAATATCAAGGTTCTATTAAGTAGATTAACCAATAGTAGGGGGTACGATGAGATTCGGTCATTTTCTTTTTGGAGTTCTTTCATTATTTTCGGTTCACGCAATTGCCCAAAACAGCATTACCACTCTAGCTGAAGCTAGAGCCAAATTAGCATTACCAAACTACTCTGCGAGCGAACGAGAACTTTTGGCTAATCAAGCCGAGTTATTTCTAAATAAGTTATTTGTTCATCGCAATGTGAAAATTAAAGACTTTGGAAAGAATGCGGATCCTATTCCAAAATTACAAGCCCTTAAAAAAGAGGCCGCTAATTTATCTAATGAAGAATTTCATCAGAGATTAAGTTCTATTTTTACCGACCTTCACGATTTACATACTAATTATATCGCCCCTAAGCCCTTATCTTGTGCTGCTACATTTATTCCTCTTCGATTTGAATCAATAATAGATGAGGGGCAAAACACTGTATTGGTTTCCGGTAAACTAAAAATTCAACCCCAAGCCACTGAGGGAATTCAAGTAGGTGATGAACTTGTAGCTATTAATGGAAAAAAAGCAGGGGAAGTTATTGCTGAATTGGAAAAAAATTCCGGCGGAGCCAATCCTGACGCCATGAAAGTTCGTGCGGTAGAGATGCTAAGTCTTCGCAGTTTAGCCATTCAGGATATTCCCAAAGAAGATGAGTTAAAGCTCGAATTTAAAAGAGGTGATAAAAAAATTGAGAAAACAATAACTTGGTTTGCATATAGAAATCTCGATTGTTTAACTTTGGAAGACAGAGAAGAGGTGCCACTCTCTCTAAAGCACAGATTCAATCTCTCTGAAGATGATTTCCAAAAGAAGTACAACAAAATCTTCGGTTCCCCTACACTTGTAAGTAAAGCTCGCAGATGGGCTGCTCCAAGTCCTCTAGATGAAGTTTTTGAAGTCGCCTCATTTTCGACTCCTGCAGGTGTCGTGGGTTACGTTCAATTGAAGGGTTTTTCTTGGGAGAACACCAATCTAGATGTCGCTACAGTCGTAGAGGGTTTACGAAGAGAGATTGAGGGGCGCCTATCTAAAGCAATTGGAATTGTGATTGATGTTCGTGGAAATCCTGGGGGATATATCGTTTTTGCAGAAAAACTGGTCCAACTCTTCTCCTCTAAAGAAGTAGAACCCACAAAAGTACAAATGTTGGCTAACAAACTAAATGAAGCCATCTTCTTGAAATCGAATGGACAGGAAGAAAATCGTTGGTCAGTTGCGATTCACGAAGCAGTAATTGCTGGAAAAGAGATGATTAACCCAATGCCAATCACTCCAAAAACTGAAGCTAACAGTCTTGGACAGATTTGGTTTCGTCCGGTCATAGTATTAACCGATGCAGCCTGTTTCTCAGCTTGTGATATTTTTTCAGGAGGCATGCAAGACAACGGAGCTGGAGTCATCATCGGAGTTCACAAAACAACGGGCGCTGGAGGTGCAAATGTGATGGAACACAATGTATTCCGTCAGATCATGGAGGGAGAGAATAATCCTTTCAAAGCCCTGCCCTTCTCTCAGAATATGAGAGTCTCTTGGAGACAAATAGTTCGCTCTGGTAAATATGCGGGACAGCTCATAGAAAATCTCGGGATCAAATCTGATCTTGTTGTACCAGTAAAACGTCAAGATATCGGAACTGAGTCCAAAGAGCTAATGAAGGCTATCCATAATATTATTAATACTTTGCAACCTAAATACACAAGTGGACTAAAGGTTCGCAGAGGAAACTCTGTACTTCTAAAAAATGGAGAAGAGGCAAAATGGAATGAAATGGTTTATGGAGTTGATACCGTAGATATCTTAGTTGAAAACAAAAAGGTTTCTACGATTGAACTTAAAAACCAAGAAAAAACCCAGGAAACCACATTCTCCATTCCATGTCTCAGAAAAGAATGGAGCGATCAATCTGTAACTCTTGTCGGCAAAAAAGAGGGTAAGCAGGCTTTTAGAGTTGTAAGAGATTTGATGTGGCGTGGAGATTACGCAGAGATCCCAGTCGATGGATTAAATATTAATTCTGAAGTGGGCAAATCAGAGCCTCTACGTACTGTAACCTTAAAAGGTAAAACTCAAGATGGTTGGCAATTTGTAGGCAAAAAGCTAAAAGTGGGAAAACAGGACCATTATGAAAACAATCTATTAACCCGAGCCTTCTTACCTCTACAGCTCAATAAACAAACTGGAAGATTGATATTGGATATTAGCTTGAAAGCGGAAGAGGAAAACGACTCTCTTCGTATTTACATAGCAAATCCAGACACCTTTGAAAGAATTCACGTGTTTGCCGGCTCTTCATTATCTGAGCAAAAAGGGGTTAACATTCCATTGCCTGAAGACTGGGATCGAGCCGATGTTGTATTTGAGTTCGAGAGTGATGAGAACTGGAATATGATAGGTCCAGAGATCTCAAATATTAAAGTGATTCAATAAGAATATTTTTTAAGATTAACCAAAGAGGCTGGCGATGCCATAGGCAGCGCCAGCCGCTACGGCTCCAATCGATAAGGTTTGAAAAGCACTCTTCCAAGGAGTGGCTACTGTAAATTTCCCCTTTACATAACCAAAAACAAATAGAGACACAAGCGTCAGTAAAACTGAGAACTGCAATCCTATTTTGGGGATATTCGTAAAGAAATAAGGAGAGAGTGGAAGGAGCCCCCCCATAATATAGGCTAACCCTATGGTAAATGCGCTTTTCAAGGCCCGTCCTGCATCTGGTTTTTCTAAACCCAGTTCAAACTTCATCATAAAATCAACCCAGCGGTCTTTATCGGAACGAATTGCATTTACTAGAGTGGTTACTGTTCTATCATCTAAATTATAGCTTCTAAAAAGACTTGCAACCTCCTCTGCCTCTACCTCGGGAATCTCCTCGGTCTCTTTGGCTTCCCGTTTTCTCTCGGAGTCGAAGTGATGAAGTTCAGTTCTAGCCGCTAGATATCCTCCAAGCCCCATCGCAATGGCGCCTGCTGTGATTTCAGCAAGTCCTGCAGTTACAATAAGGTGAGTATTAGCAACCGCTCCCGACAGTCCTGCTGCTAAAGCGAAGGGAACTGTAAGCCCATCGGACATCCCAATTACCATATCCCTTAATGTTTCTGATGAGTTAAAGTGCTTTTCGTCATGAGTGTGATGAATCATAGCTCTCTTGATATCAAGATTTTTAGATTTTTTAAAGAGCTGAAGATTGCGGCCGAAATCCACCAGTGTTACAGTCCGAAAAATCTTATGAGTAGTGGGTTTTCACAGTTTTGTCTTTTGTTTTTTTTCGGGTGGATAACACTACCTATTTTGGGACAAACTCATTCTCTCTCGACCTCTCTATCCTCTATTGAAGAAGAGAATATCCAAAAAAGACTTGATTGGTTTTATGGGGGCTCTGATCCCAAAGTCATGAATCAGAGGCCTCCTAAAATTAATGTCATTAAAGAAGAACCCAAAAAAAACACATCACTTTTAAAATTCAAAACTCTCTCTGGAGAGAGCCTTATAGATTCTGCAGGAAAAAAGTTAACTCCTTCATTTATTGAAACTAAAAAGCGCTGGATGAAACATCGGTTTAAATTAAACCTAACAGATTTGAATTGGGCTAGCGTGGAATCTAGCGACAGGGTTGAGGATTTAGTTGAGACCTATCTAGAAAAAAATGAAATCGTTCGAGATTTAGACAATCTCCCATTTAAGGGAACGATTACTGGAGATTACTGGTCAGGTGATTATTGGAGTATGAACTTAGGCTTAACCTCTTATCGTTACAGCAGCGGTAAAGAGTTTAAGCTCTATAAAAGTGCGGTCTCTTCCTATTTTCAGCCTAACGAGTGGTTGGAATTTTTCAAGGGTTTTTCTTTGGATAAGTTGGCTAAAGAAGTGGAGCTATGGTCTCCTTCCGAAAAATATGACCTTGCGGTAGGAGATGACCACTTCAATTTAACTCTTGAGCAAAAGGGAGAGGGTTCAACTGTTGTAAACTCTAACGGGCAGGTCGAAGGGTGGTTTGGGATCTGTGATGGTTGGTCACCTGCCTCTGTCTTGGTGCCTACACCTAAAAATAAAATTAAGTCGATCGGGCTCAATGGAGTTGAAATCACTTGGTACCCAGATGATATACGCGCTTTAGCTAGTTTGGCATGGACCAATGGTGATTACTCTCACAACTTTATTGGGCGCCGTTGCGATAGTTTGAAACCTAAGCTCTATAAAAATGGCAGGATTTCAGAAGCTGATTGCATAGATACTAATCCAGCGACTTTCCATTTAGCACTAGGTAATTTAATTGGGGCCAGAGGTATTCCATTTATCATGGATGCGACTTTTGATGCAGAGGTTTGGAATCAACCTATACTTGCATATGAATTTAAGTATTTTAATCCTCTAAATCCTAAGCAACGAAGTCAGAATTGGAAACAGGTAATGATTCCCTACGATGACCTATTCAAGCAAAGGGATAGGTTTCAACATCCCCTAACTCGAGGTTATTCTCGAGAAAATAAATATTTCGATGGAAGAGTAAAGGCGATAGTCGGTGTTCAAGCCACAGTAGTTTACCTCGGAGAGTATCGAGCTAAGTTTAGTTTGCAGCCGCAAGATAATGTAATAGAGCGAGTCACTTATATCTACGATCTTGAGCTTCATGAAAAAGAGAATGAACTTGTCCCTATGGGGGGTGAGTGGCATGAAAATACCCATCCTGATTTTCTTTGGGTTCCCCAACGAGGAGCGATTGCCTCTAAAAAGTGGGACTCCGGATCTCCCAAAATAAATTTATCAGTATTACCCAATCAAGAGCTTAGCGATTCTGCAAAAAAGGCTTCGAAAGAAGGCTATCCTCTTTGTTCAGTAATTGAAGCTTTGGTTAATGCTTCAAGTGAGGGGGCAGCTTATCATTGCTCTCAATAAATTTAGAAGCCTCTTAAATACTGCAATGGAATAAGTCCCGGTGTGATCTGATTTAAATATTGAGCAGCTTGAATAGGCCAGTAAGGATTTCTTAATAGCTCTTTTGCAAGAAAAACCATGTCAGCCCGTTCTTTGTAGATCACGTTATTGGCCTCCTTGGGCTCTGTGATAAGTCCAACGGCAGCGGTAGCGATATCGGCTTTCTTTTTGATCTCTTCAGCAAAAGGCACTTGGAAATGTTTTTTAATTGGGATTTTAATATTGGGGGCGATAGCCCCTGAACTACAATCGATCAGATCTACCCCCAGTCTTTTTAACTCAATGGAAAGATAAACCGAATCGATGAGGGTCCAACCTCGATCGATCCAGTCGGTACAGGAAAGTCTAACTGCTAGGGGAAGATGAGATGGCCAAACTTCTTTTACAGCCTCTACAACCTCTAAGAGAATTCGGATCCTATTTTCAAACGAGCCCCCATAACTGTCGGTTCGATGATTGGAAATGGGGGAAAGAAAACTATGCAATAGATAGCCATGAGCCGCATGAATCTCAAGAAGTTCAAACCCTGATTCTAGGCACCTTTTAGCTGCTTTTTTAAAAGACCCGACAATATCAGAAATTTCATTGAGGCTTAATGGATGAGGGACTTCATATCCCTCACCAAAAGAAACAGCTGAAGAACCTACAATTTGCCATCCCCCCTCGGAATTTGAAAGATGTCGCTCTCCTCTCCAGGGGACCTCTCGACTGGCCTTTCTTCCTGCGTGAGCAATTTGAATAGCGGGAGTGGCTCCTTGAGATTTAATAAAAGAGGTGATCCGTTTCAATTTGAGAATATGGGAGTCTTGGTAAATTCCATTATCTTTGGGGGTTATTCTCCCCTCAGGAGTTACAGCACTTGCCTCCATCATCACAAGCCCTGCTCCTCCAGTAGCTCTTGTACCTAAGTGAACTAGATGCCAATCAGTTGTGTGGCCATCCTCAGATGAGTATTGGCACATAGGAGAAACACCAATGCGATTACGAATAGTAATGGATTTAATTGTATAGGGATCAAAAAGATGGGGCATGAGTTTTTCTCCAAGAAAAGAGTATCTTACTAATCAGCTTATGAACTGCTTAGTAATTTTTTTAAAGAAGGTCAACAGCTTGGCTTTAGGTGTTAGCATTGCTACTATCTCTCTAATAATAGGAGATGAGCATGGATCTATTTTTAAAGGCTGCTATTGAAGAGGCTGAATTGGGATTGAAAGAGGGGGGAATTCCCATCGGTTCGGTGCTTGTAATCGACAATAAAATCATAGGGCGCGGCCATAATCGAAGAGTCCAAAAAGGAAGTTCTATTTTGCACGCAGAAATGGACTGTCTAGAAAATGCCGGCCGATTAACGGCTCGAGATTATCAAAAATCAATTCTCTATTCGACCCTTTCTCCTTGCGACATGTGCAGTGGAACAGCTCTACTGTATAAAATTCCAAGAATTATTGTTGGTGAGAACAAAACTTTTCAAGGGCCTGAATCCTATACTAAGTCCAGAGGGATTAAATTAGAAATTCTACAAGATAAAAGGTGTATTGAACTCATGGAGAGTTTTATTAAAACTCGCCCCGAGTTATGGAATGAAGATATTGGAGTCTAATAGCAGCTAAAGTTTTGGATTTTATCCGGTAAAAGCTAATTAACCTGCCTTTTCTGTAACAGATAATAGATAGTCCCAGAAATACCAAAGCCGACAAACCAAGCATAGTGATAGAGACTTGAAATAAATATTGGAACTAAATTACTGGGAATGACCTTTATCGTTGTCAAAAACCCAGGTACGTTGGGTAAAATTCCCGCAAGCAAAGCAATAATTGCATTAGGGTTAAAGCCATTTCGATACCAATATCTTCCTGTATCGCAATAGAGTTCTTCAACAACTAAAACTTTTTTTCTAATTAAAAAGTAATCAACAATAAGAATTCCTCCGATAGGACCAAGTAAACTTGAGTAAGCAATGAGCCAGGTAAAAATATAACCATTCGGATCTGAGACTAACTTCCAAGGAAAGATAATGGCTCCTAAAACTCCGGTGATATAGCCCCCTTTTTTAAAGTCAATCTTCGAAGGGGCAAGATTCGAAAAATCATTGGCTGGGCTAACGATATTAGCTGCGATGTTGGTAGCTAAAGTTGAAATAGCCACCGCGAGCATTGCAAATGAAATTAAAATAGGTGAATCGAATTTACCTGCGAGATCTACCGGATCCCAGATCGTTTTTCCATAAACAATCGTTGTAGCACTTGTGACTACGACTCCAATAAAGGCAAAGGCGGTCATAGAAGGGGGAAGCCCAATAAGTTGTCCCATGGCTTGAGCCCTTTGTGATTTCGCATACCTGGTAAAATCGGGAATGTTGAGAGAGAGAGTTGCCCAGAATCCGACCATGCCAGTAAGTGCCGGAAAAAAGAAATGCAAAAACTCTTTCGTTGATGAAAATTTAGAGGGCTGAGAAAGAATTGGACCTAGACCATGAGCTGCTGAAAGGGCCCAAATTAAAAGTGAAGCAGCAGCTAGAGGTAAAAAGATTGCCTTAAAGAGAAGTAATTTTCGAATGCTATCGATTCCTAAGTAGACCACAAACATATTGATAATCCAAAAGACTAAAAAAGTAATAGCAGGCCCTGTTTCAAGCCCCCAGGAGGCAGGAAAAACAGCTGGCAAGGTAGCGATGCCAGGAATCCACAATTTAATAGCTTGGTAAATCGCATAGCCTCCAATCCAAGTTTGAATTCCAAACCAGCCGCAAGCAACGATCGCTCTTAAAAGGGCAGGAATATTGGCACCTAAAACTCCGAAACTAGCTCGTGAGAAAACTGGAAAGTTGATGCCGTATCTAGCTCCTGCATCTCCGTTGAGCACCATAGGAATCACAACGATAGCATTACCTAAAAACACGGTAAGAATGGCTTGCCACCAGTTCATTCCACCTTCGATAAGTGAACTTGCGATCATATAGGTCGGAATACAAAGACTCATACTGATCCATAAAGCCACGTAATTCCAAGTGCCCCAAACTCGTTTTTCCTGTGCCACTATGTCGAGATCTTCATTGCTATATTTCAAAGTTAGCTCCTGTTATTAAAAGTACTCTAGTTAGCCCCTGGCGGGAAATGAAAAGGGTCGCGCGTAAGCGTACTCCTCATTTTCATCCCGCCAGGGGCTAACTAGTAATTGCGATTTTATTGAAGTCTGTAAAGACTCATGCAAGTAAACACCTAATTGAGTATCACTTTCTGTTCACTTTTGGGTTTCATAACCTGAATAGAGGGGTCAGAATATTCCGGAACTACATCGAAGTTGTTCTTAATATATTGGTACGTTAATGGATGTGTATTCTTAAAGTGAAGTTCCTCTTTCCCATCCACAGCAAAATCTAAGAAAACTACAACTGCCGGACGAGCACTTTTTATTTTTTCAATCTCTTGTAATTCAAACTCTTTATCTCTTGGCCAAAGTGCATAAATTTCCCAAATTGGAGATCTCTTTTCAATTACTGAATAGACTCCTGGCCAATAGGGAAGAATTAAAACATTCTCTTCGTTTGGCGCAAAGCGATTCTTAAGATCTGTAAGCCACAAAAGACTATTTTTTTGTTCCAAAGTTACTTTTAAATGGCTTCCCGCAATTGTAACCATCTCACATTTTGAAGATCGCCAACAGGTATATCCTGGATGAGCGAAAAACATTAATCGAGCAGTTGTTATAAATAATACTAGGCAAACAGGCCATTTTAAGCGACCTAAATAATGATAAGAAAATGCCAGCGTTCCTATCAGGAATGGAAATACTCCAAGTGACAGATGAAAAAGATCCGCTCGAGAAAAGGCATAATGAGCATAGGGAATTGCAACAGCAGCACAGGCTAAAATAACACAGTCTATATTTTTATTTTTTACTTTTCTGAAAATTAACCAAATCAATGAAACAAAGGCAAAGATCAAAATAAAAACAAAAAATATTCCTACCAATAGATCGGGAATCGCATATCGAAAAGGCCGAGAGGAAAAATCCACTGCCCAAGGCCAAGGAATATTCAGTGGGAAATTGGTGGATTTAAATTTAAAAACAGAAATTATGCTTTCCCAAAATGCTTTTCCAAAACCAGGAATTAATCCGATCATAACAAAAAGTGGGCTAAATCCGACAATCAGACCAGGAAGAAAATAGAAAGTATTTTTTAGAAGCTCTTTTTTATTAGTGGCCTGATAGAACATGAAAGCCAAGATCAGCATTAATCCGAAAATTCCATAGATACCATGGTTACGACCAAAAACAGCAATAAGACCTAAAAATATTCCAGAAATAAAGAACCGATTTTTTGAGGGGGATTCTAATAAAAATTTAAGAGTTCCAATTACGAAAATGGAACAAGCAGAATCAAAAATTTTATACCAGACATACATCCAGAGAGCCAAAATTAAAGTAGCTACGTTTAAAAATAAAAAATTCCGTAGCTTAATAGTAGAATTAGATGAATTCCAAATCAGCCGTAGCCCTACTAAAATAGCGAAAACTTCAAAGACACTAGCGGCAGCTCGACAAATAACAATGCTTGAATTTCTAAAAATTTTAATGAATAAGGCAGACCAGTAATAGCGCCCTGGATCGTAAGACATAAAATCAAGAACCGGAAACTCTCCAAGTGCAGTTCGTTGAACTCCGTACCATAGATGTCCCTCATCCCAGAGATTAATGCCGCTAGCATAGTTCAACGCAAAAAACAAAAGACTCCCAGCACATGCAAGCCCTAGAAGCTGAAAAAAGGAATTGGTAAATTTCATTGGGTATCCAAAGTTATTGTGAGCGAAATTTACAGTAAAATCAAATTCGAAATTTGTGCTTATGGATTAGCTAAACAAATTACAAGACTTTTGTATTCTAACGGGTACGGGGTTAATAAATTGGTGCTATATAGCACTAATTTATTTAATCCAAGGTATTACCTGCGTAGCTCTCATGAAGCTCATAAGGAAATGGCTCTTTAGAATCATAGAGACTCATACAGTTTGGAACTGGACAAACAGCCACACAGAGATTACATCCCGTACAATTTTCATAAATAAGTTCTGCAACTTTTCGAGTTCCATGGGTTCTTTGGGTATCGGCTACTGTTTTTAATTTGAGAGCATCATAACCCGCATCATCACAAGCTACGACGCAAATATTGCACCCCGTACAGGTATCTTCATTAATGGCAATTTTTTCCGAACTTGATTTTTTTAGCAGCGTTTCGAAACTTGTGACTCGTTCGTAGATGTTGCCAACTAAGTCTGAAGCCTTTGAAATTCCCATCTCGGCCATGTACTTCTCTAAGCCTTTATTCATCCCTTCGATGATTTTAAATCCCCTAATCATCACTTCGGTACAAACTTGAAGTTGACTCGCCCCCATAAGAAGGTATTCAACCCCTTCGCTCCAAGAGGAGATCCCCCCACACCCGGAAACAGGTAGTCCAGTGGCCTGTTTACATTCAGCTACACACTTAAGACCGATAGGTTTAATCCCGTTTCCAGAAATGCCTCCAATGGCGGTGTAGCCATTAACAGAAAGATGAGGTTGCTTTTTGTAAATATCAACTCCAATGATTCCATTTACCGTATTGATAACTGTAATGGCATCGGTGCCGGCTTTTTTAGCCGCATTGGCCATCATACGAATATCGGTCACATTGGGTGTGAGTTTAGTCAGAATAGGAACTTTACTAGTGGCTTTAGCTGTTTTGACAATATTAGTTATAATGTTGGGATCTTGGGAACACACAGCTCCCATATCTCTCTCGGGCATTCCATGAGGACAGCCTAAGTTAAGTTCAATGGCATTAACTCCGACCTTATTCATCTCTTCAACCAGTTTAGCCCAAGCATCCATTTCATGCCCAGGAGCCATGATGGAGCCGATAATCATCTTTTTAGGATATCGTTTTCTTAGGATCTTTAATTCATCTAACCAAACTGAAAGTCGTCTATCTGTAATAAGCTCGATATTTTGCATCGCAATTTCACGATTCCATTTTTTCATGGTTTGAATTCGTGGAGCTACGTTGATAATGGGTTCTTCAACAGGGCCTACCGTTTTCATAATGGCTGAACCCCAACCCGCATCAAAAGCGGCTGCCATGAGCTGACCTGTGGCGGTCGGTGGAGCGGAAGCTACACACCAGGGGTTTTCCATTTCAAAACCTAAAAACGGGAGATTTAAATTACCCATAACAGCTTACCTCGATATGGTTATCTTAAGACTTCACTTTAGATTTAGCTTCAAAGAAACTTTCATCTAAAACCTTTAAAACTTCATCGCACTGTTCTTTTGTAATCGACAATGCTGGAGCAATTCGAAGAACATTTCCAAAGAGTCCTCCCTTGCCGAGAAGTACTCCTTTGTTTTTTGCAATTTCCATGACTTCCGCTGTTTCAGCTGACGCATGTTCTTTAGTGTCTCGATTTTTGACTAGCTCGATACCAATCATGAGTCCCCTACCTCGCACCTCTCCAATCCAAGTATGATCTCTTTGTAGAGTTTTAAGTCCTTCCATTAAATAACTCCCCATAGCTCTGGCATTTTGGATGAGTTTTTCTTCTTTGATAATCTCTAGAGTGACTTTGGCTTGAGCTGTTTGGAAGGGATCTCCACCAAAAGTATTAAAGAAAAATTTACCCGTGAGAGGTGTCGACAATTCTGTTGTCATTAGAGTTGCCCCGATGGCCGCCCCATTACCCAACCCTTTAGCCATTGTAATGATGTCAGCATCAATACCCAGCTCTTTGGTAAGGAAATACTCTCCTCCACAACGTCCCACTCCGGTTTGAACTTCATCACTAATATATTTTCCACCATAGTTGTGAATAATTTTAACGGCCTCGTGGAAGTACTCTTTAGGGGGTGTAATAAATCCACCCACTCCCATCACTGGTTCAGCGATAAAAGCCGCAATCTTTCCATGCGTTGAGGTTTGAATAGTGGTTTCAATATTTTTTGCACATTCCAAAGAACAACTGTCCGGTTTTTTCCCGAATGGGCAACGATAACAGTAGGGCTCCATGGCGGAGGTCACAGAGGTCATAGGTTGAGCTTTAAATCTCCAAGTATGGTGGCCACAACTAGAAAGAGCTGTAGCAGTTCCACCGTGGTAACTGTGTCTCAGATTAACAACAACCGTCTCTCCAGTTGCATTTCTCGAGGCCATAAAAGCAAGTTCATTAGCTTCACTGCCGGAGTTTGTGAAAAAGGCTCGATCAATTCCGTGGGGAGCTTCTTTAAGAAGATCTTCAGCTAGATCGGTTACATGGTAATTTAAAAATAGAAGCGTAGTGTGTTGAATCTCATCGCTTTCAATCATACTAAGAAGCTTTTGTTTAATCTTAGGGTGATTATGGCCCGCAGAAATACAAACAATCCCACCGATACAATCAAGATAAGCTCGTCCATCCGGATCGTAAACATATTGCCCCTTGGCTTTAACCAATTGAACTGGGGTTTTATAGTAGTGAACCGCACTTGCAATTAAGTGCTTTTTTCTTTTCTCTAAAATTGTTTCATTGGAATGTGGCATGATTAGTCCTTATTAAAGTTCTGTCATTACCGTATAAGTTTCAGGACGTCGATCTCGGTAGAACTGCCATAGATCTCGAACCTCTCTTACTTCGTCTAAATCAATCTCGGTTATCAAAAGCTCATCTTTATCCCTTGAAGCCTGATTTAGGATCTTGCCTTTGGGACTTACCACATAAGATTGACCGTAGAATTCACCTATGTTCCACGGGGCTTCGGTTCCAACTCGATTAATTGCAGCCACAAAATAACCGTTAGCAACTGCGTGAGCAGGTTGTTCAATTTCCCAAAGGTACTCAGAAAGACCTGCCACAGTAGCTGAGGGATTAAAAACAATTTCAGCGCCATTCAATCCAAGGCAACGAGCCCCCTCAGGAAAGTGACGATCATAACAAATATAAACCCCGACGTTACCATAGGCCGTTTTAAAAACGGGATAACCTAAGTTTCCAGGTTTAAAAAAGAACTTTTCCCAAAAGCCCTTCACTTGAGGAATGTGGTTTTTTCGGTACTTGCCTAAGTATTTCCCATCCGCATCAATAACAGCCGAAGTATTGTAATAAACTCCAGTGATATGCTCTTCGTAAATGGGAACCACAATGACCATGTTGTATTTTTTTGCATATTCCTGCATGAGTTTAGTAGTAGGGCCCCCGGGAATCGCCTCGGTAAGGCCGTACCATTTAGCATCTTGAGAAGGACAGAAGTAAGGGCCAGTAAAGATCTCCTGCATGCAGAGCATGTTGACCCCTTTTTTACCCGCTTCGTCAATATAAGTAATATGGGCATCCAGCATCGCTTGACGGTGTTCTTCGCAGCTCTTTTCTGCGGGAGCTTTAGTTCCCATTTGAATGAGTCCGACTTTTACTTTTCTAGCCATTTTGCTCTCCTTAGAAATTTAATTGGTTGAAAGTTTGGAGAATGGTTTTCTGGGGAGATATCTCCCGAAACCTTTTCCTATAAAAGCTTTTCCTTGATCAATAGCCAAAGTGCCACGCAAGAAAACTGTTCTTATTTTGCCTGTGACCTCCCAGCCCTCATAGCTTGAGTAGTCACAACGCATGTGTTGGGTTTCTTTCGATAGAACATGCTTTTTATGCGGATCTAAAATCACAATATCGGCATCGCTTCCTACGGCTAAATTTCCCTTCTCAGGATAAAGTCCAAAGATTTTAGCGGGGGCTGTGCAGTTAAGAGATACAAATTGATTTAGAGAAATTCGATTCTTTAAAACACCCTCTGAGAACATGAGCTCCATTCGATTTTCAATACCGGGAGCTCCATTAGGAATTTTAGAAAAATCATTAAGACCCATCTTTTTTTGATCCATGCAGAACGGACAATGATCGGTCGCAACTGTGTGAACTAAATTCTGAGAAATTCCATTCCAGAGGGAGTCTTGATCCTTTTTCTTTCTTAAAGGAGGGCTCATCACCCATTTTGAACCCTCAAAGTTGGGACGATCGTAAAGAGAATCATCGAGAAGTAAGTATTGAACACAGGTTTCAACAAGAACATGTTGATTTCTCTTGGTGGCTTCTCGCACTCGGTTTAAAGCCCCTTCGCAGGTCATGTGAACAATATAGATAGGATGATTTCCTGAATAGGCCAAATCTAGAGCTCTGCCTGTAGCTTCAGATTCCACAATCTCAGGGCGGGTTAGGGCGTGATAGGTTGGGGTTAAGTTTCCAGCCTCTCGGCTTGCCTGAACTAAAGAGTCAACAAGATCCCCATTTTCAGCATGTACAGTGACAAGCCCACCCCACTTTTCACACTCATTCATAAGAGCAATCATCTGCTGATCATCAATCATGATGGCCCCTTTATAGGCCATGAATGTTTTAAAAGAGGTAACCCCTTCTTTTTGAATTAACTCTTTAATCTCTTTTGCTGTCTCTGTATTGAAATCGATAACTGCCATGTGAAAAGCATAATCAGCAACAGCTTTGCCTTTAGCCTTTTCGTGCCAAGCTGTGAGCCCTTCCTTTAGACTTTTCTTTTTTGATTGAAAGGCAAAATCGATAATTGAGGTCGTTCCCCCATGAAGAGCTGCAAGTGTTCCAGTTTCAAAATCGTCGCTTGAAAAAGTTCCCATAAATGGAAGATCTAAGTGAGTGTGAGCGTCGATTCCCCCAGGAAAAACATAGCAATCTTTTGCATCAAATTCCTGGTCAGCTTTTTCATTAATCTCTCTTCCAATAGCTTTAATCTTTTCTCCTTCAATCAAAAGATCAGCTTTAAAGGTATCGGTCGCGGTGACGAGAGTTCCATTTTTAATCAGAGTTTTTTTCATGCGTTACCAAATGTTTGAGTCTTTATTCCATCGTTGAATCGTAACTTTTGTATCGGTAAAAAATTGAACTCCAGCTGTTCCGTGAGCCTTAATATCACCAAAAAAAGAATCTTTAGCTCCCCCAAAAGAGAAAAAGGACATTGGAGCAGGTACGCCGATATTGAGCCCCAACATCGCGGGGGCAGCTTCATAACTAAATTGTCGAGCCGCAGCTCCAGAAGCTGTAAATAACGATGCTGTATTAGCGAAAGGAGAACTATTGATCCACTGAATCGCTTCATCCAGCGATTGGATTCGAGCTAAACAAACCACCGGTCCAAAGATCTCTTCCTGAGCAATTCTCATCTGAGATTTGACTTCACCTATTACGGTAGGTTTTAGAAAGTAGCCTTTTCCTGTGTAGTTTCTTCCATCGAGGAGAAGTTCAGCCTTCTCATCGATTGCAGACTGAATGAGTCCTTTAATTCTCTCAACAGAAGCTCTAGAGATCACGGGACCCATTTGAGTTCTAGGCTCTAAGCCATCTCCAACAATCATGTCAGAAGCAGCTTTTAAAATCTGTTTTTTAACTTCATCATAGGTATTTCCAACACAAAGAATAACAGAACCCGCAAGACAACGTTGGCCAGCGCATCCCACGATAGATTCGAGACAGGTTTTAACCGATGTCTCCAAGTTGGCATCTGGTAAAATCACCATGAAATTTTTGGCTCCCCCAAGAGCCTGAACTCTTTTTCCATGAGAGCTTGCTAATTGATGGACATGTTTAGCTACCGGGGTAGAGCCCACAAAAGAAACCCCTTTAATGGCTGGATGAGAGCAAAGGCTATTGACTACCTCCTTGCCACCCAAAACAAGATTCATGACCCCTTTGGGGAAACCCGCTTTTTCAATCAGTTCAAAAATCTTGATCTGCGTTAATGGAACTCTTTCACTGGGTTTAAGAATATAAGTATTTCCAGTGGCGACTGCGAACGGCCAGAACCAGAAGGGAACCATTGCGGGAAAATTAAAAGGGGTGATTCCAGCAAAGACGCCCATGGGTTGTCTTATAGATTGGCAATCGATACCGGTTGCTATGTCTTCAAAACTTTGTCCCATCATCAGAGTGGGAATACCGCAAGCGGTTTCAACCATTTGAATTCCTCGTCGTACATCACCACGAGACTCAATGAGGGTTTTCCCATGCTCTTGTGTACAGAGTTTAACGAGCGATTCAAAATTCTCTTCTAAAAGTGTTTTTAATTTAAAAAGATACTGAGTTCGATCGATGGCAGGAGTTCTTCGCCAAGTTTTAAAAGCCTCTTTAGCAGAGGCCACTGCCTTCTCAACATCTCTGCTAGTTCCGAGAGGAGATAAAGCTAAAACCTCTTCAGTTGCAGGGTTAATGACTTCGATTGTTTCAGTTCCAGTCGACGCAATCCACTCGCCATTAATGTAGTTTTTTATCATTAATTTCTCTCCGTGCCTTAGAAACCTACAGAGAGAAACCTTAACACTAGTCTATAGTGTTTTGCCAAGTATTATCGAGGAGAAGCGGCGCATTAACAACTAATCTCTTAAGGGCATTAAAGGGACAAAAACTTGAGGTGGAACTGCGTGATTAATAGGGAAAAAAGCCGGTTTGAAAACCTCTGTATGAGCGTGATGAGCTCTTTGCATGTCGTTACATTGACCTGTAAAAATATAGCTCCCCGATTTTCTATCTAGTTTTAAATTAAAAAGGGTCGCAAGCTCCATCATAACGGTATCAATAGATTTGGGTTCGATGCTGCTCGCAAGCCCACCAAATCCCCAGTCGATAATTCTGTCTGCGCACTCACCAGGAATTAAATAACTAAATCCTCCAAGTTGATTTTTTAACTCCTTCAGGAGATCTCTGAAAGGTACAGCCTGAGCCAATACGGAGACAACTTTAGTGTGCTCATCATCTACTACGACCTCTAAATATCCCCCTAAAGGTTGAGAAAGTGCTGTTTTATAAAACAACGAGCGGCCCCTAGCTCTAACTCTTCCATTAAGTTGCCCTATAATCTCTGAAACCGCTGCTTGTAAAGGATCTCTGATATCTCTACTGGAGGTTAGAAAAAAGACCAGTTCATTTCCGGAAGATTTAATCTCATATCGCGCATTTTCTAGCCCCGAAAAAACTGCAATTTGGTTGTCAAATTGGTCTCTAACCAATCTTTGAGACCTTTCTAAAAGTATCGGGCTATCTTCATAAACAGCCATTTGAATGGAGGATAAGAACTGGGTTTCGGAATGGGTTGAATCCGCAAAACTCCCCAAACTAACAATCAAACTTAAAATTAATACGTAAGAGAGTTTCATTTCCCCCTCGTTGTTTCGAATTCTATAGATTGTAATAGTTCGGGTTGCAGATAATGAACTTTGACTCCATTTTTGTTTTCTAGGCGAATTTGTGCCAAGGGTTGTGATGAAATCGCCGGATTTATTTCTTTTGAATTACTTTGTTGGGTTACTACAACCGATAGTACGATGGCTGCCAAGGCTACGGACACGACTCCTCGGAATAACCAGCCCCCATTAAATAAAATACCGCTTAAGTTTTTCTGGGGTCTTGTTTCATTAAGTTTCCAACCCTTTAAAATGAGCGTTTCATCCTTTTGTAGACGAGAGTACACGCGCATTAAGGATGAAGTAATATCGGGTTCAGGAGAAAAATACTGCTGCCAGTTGGACTTAAGGCTTTGTAGTTTTTCAGCACAGGGCTTACAACTCAATAGATGATATTTGAGCCATCCTCTTTTGATTAAATTAATTTCATGTGAAATTGTGAAAAATTCTAAAAGAATTTCCTGATTGGGACACTTAGGTCGTAGCATAGTTCCCTCTTATAGGAGATAGATTCTCAACGCCGTCTTTAAAAAATGAGACCAGTGCGCGTTTCGCTCTGACATAAGCTTGTCTTGCGGCCTGTTCGCTAAGTCCGAGGCGTTCAGCAACCTCTTTGTGAGAAAGGCCTAGAGCATCGCGTAGCCAAATGATCTCTGAGTCTTTTTCATTCAGAGAATCCATAGCCAATTTCAACTCTCTCATTTCAACAGCATATTCGGCTCGTGTGTTCTCGGATGCTTCTGCAAAATTTTGAAGCTCATCTAAGGGGACCGTGTTGCGATCGGCCTTTGGACATCGGGCTACTTTATCGATGTGGCAGTTTTTTACCATCTGAAGCAAATACCGTTGGACTGCAAGTTCTTCGACCGCTTCGAGCTTATCTAAATTAACTAAGAATCTTACGAAGGACTCTTGAAGAATATCTTCTGAAAGAGCTCTATCCCCTTTTGTCTTCCACATTAAAAACCGCATAAGACCTGGGGATGTTTTTTCGTAAAGGGGTAGAAAGGCCGATGGGTCTCCTTGCCTCAAACGCTGAATATATTGACTGAGTGAACTGCCCATTCTTATTTTTGTAACCTCTCATGGCTAGGGACGCTACCTCAAAAGATTTTGTGACGTTAAAGTAAAAGAAATTTAAGGGGAATTTAATTTTTCGCCCCTTAGAAAGAGCTAACCTATTGATATCTTAAGAGATGGCTCAATATTATATTTGCAAGTCATTGAAAGTACAGGTTTTTATTTTTTGCTGATTCTGTTTTTCAGAGCCTTTAATGACTTTAAACTGAGGGGTAGAAAAGAGAAGGTGGAATAGGGTATAAGGGGCGTCTCAATGAATACCGCTGCGCGTGAAAATTTAAAAGGACTTCCGGTAAATGAGTTGGAAGCCCTGATGGTGTCTAAGGGGCACCCAGCCTTTAGGGCGAGACAGTTATTCCGTTGGATCTATTCTGAACGGGAAAATGATTTTGAAAAGATGACCGATCTGTCAAAAGCTTTTCGAGCCGAATTGATCGAAAAATTTTATTTGCCCACCCTTCAAATTATTGAAGAACGTAAGTCGGTGGATGGAACAATAAAATATCTAGTTCAGTTGCCGGATGGGGAAAAGATCGAATCGGTTTATATCCCCGCTGAGAGTCGATACACCTTGTGTGTTTCTACCCAGGTTGGTTGCAAAATGGCCTGTTCCTTTTGCGCTACCGGCTATCAAAAATTTACTCGTGATTTAAAAAGCTGGGAAATTGTCGAACAGCTAATGGTCATCAAGCCCCCCCATCCCGTAACGAATATTGTGATGATGGGCATGGGTGAACCTTTCGATAATTATGATGAAGTCATCAAAGCTTTAAAGATTTTTCAGGACCCTATGGGGATTAAATTAGGAAAAAGGCATATTACAGTTTCAACTGTGGGTTTAACATCTAAAATTCAACAGTTTGTCGACGCTCATTTAGGTAAATTGGCGATTTCCCTTCATGGGACCACAGATGAACAGCGCAGTGAAATCATGCCTATTAACCGCAAGTATCCCATTGCTCATCTGATGGATATTTGCAAGAATCTCAAATTTAAAGGCAAGGGACGAGTTACTTTCGAGTATATTCTTTTTGATGGATTTAATGACTCATTAGAGGATGCTCATCGGCTAGCTAAATGGGTTTCCGATTTTCCATGTAAAATAAATCTTCTTGCCTATAACGAAAATTCATTTTCTAAACTCAAGCGACCGAGTGAGGATAAGGTCTTAGCTTTCCAAGATGTATTGTCACGATATTATATAACAACAACTTATCGTCGAAGCCGAGGAAGAGATATTGCTGCCGCCTGCGGACAACTTAAAACAGAGGTCGCTAATAGCTCATTAAGGCAATTATAAATGAAATCTATTTGGCCCCACTTAGAAGGCAAAACTCATATCATTTGGGATTGGAATGGAACTCTTCTTGATGATGTTGAACTGATGATAAGTGTCATTGGAGATATCTTAGAAGAGCATAGCTTGAATAGGATTGATCGAAAAAGCTACACAGAGTTATTTGCTTTTCCCGTAAAAGATTATTACAGGTCTTTAGGGTTCAATTTTGCTAAAACTCCTTTCGAGGATCTTTCTGATAAATTTATCCAGGGATATCGACAGGGGCTTTCGAAAACACGATTACATGAGGGAATGAAAGATTTTTTATGCTCTGTGCATCAATCTAAGATCTCTCAGTCAGTGCTGTCTGCGGCTCAGCAAACTTATTTAGAGGAACAACTTAATCACTTTGGCGTCCGTCATTACTTCGAGCACGTTTATGGAATTAATGACTTTCATGCGGCGAGTAAGCTAGAGAGAGGCAAAGAACTTATGGTTAAAACCAAGATTCCTAAAGAGACCACAATTCTAATCGGTGACACTGATCATGATTTGGAAGTCGGAAAAGCTTTAGGTGTAGAGGTTCTTTTATTAGCTGATGGCCATCAATCCTACCCAAGGCTGCAGGGTAAACATCATCGCATTCTAAAATCTCGCTATTAGGCAAGTTATTATACAGTTTTTTAATTCTTTATAGGCATTAAAAACAGTTTGAAACCTCCAAAAAAAGAGAGACAATAATTAAATTCTTACAATATATTTCTCGATAAATGTTGATTGAGCGGAGGTTGCCTTGTGGTCTAAATTTAGAAAACAGATTGCAACATTTTTAACAGTGTTTTCTCTGGTCAATCTATTCTTCATTCCAGAGTGGGCAAATCTGTTTGGAGAGCACTCGTCTCATCAATTTTTTCTTACCCCGACCCCTTTTGAAAACGCTTACTTTGCTTTGGGTTCCACAGTTTTTGCGATGGCTTTTTTACTTTATATTGTAGTAGCTGGAGTCGAAATATTCAGATTACAAAAAACGCTGACCTTAATCTATTGTGTTATTGTGGGTAGTTTGTTGATTCCTTTAAATTTTGCGAGAGAGGCTTTGAACCTATTTATATTGTTTCCGAATCTTTCTTGGGCTTCTCACTGGATTTATTCCTCAATTTTAATTCCTTATAAAATTCCACTAATGATTGGTTTACTATTTCTGCTGTTTCAATTAAGTAAAAAAAAGAGTCGAAAAATAATCTCTTATACTCGAATTCTGGGTTTAATTTTAGTTCCCGTAATATATATCACCTACTCCAATCTTTTTGTTCAGCACAAAAATAATCTAAAATTTGTAGAGTCCAGAAAAACAACACCAGCTTTAAATGTAGCCCCCTCCTCAAAAGCAAAGGTTTTATGGATTATTTTTGATGAAATGGATTATCGACTTGTTTTTGAGAAACGCCCCCTTAATCTAAAGCTTCCCCAATTAGATCGGTTTAAAAGCGAGTCTATTTTTTCAGAAAAGGCCTATTCTCCAAGCGATTATACTCTTCAATCCATTCCCAGCCTATTATCGGGAAGTCGAGTAGATGTCACCGCAGTCGACCCCACAGATCTTACCTTGAAATATCCCAATAAAAATTTAGAAACTAAATGGTCTGAGGCTCCCAATGTTTTTCAACAGGCTAAAGAGATGGGTTACTCCACGGCTTTGATAGGATGGTACCACAATTATTGCCAGGTAGTTAAGCGAGATCTCGATTACTGCAGAAGACTCCCTGCGGGTAGATTTGGTTATGCTCAGAATTTTCGGGAAAGCGTTAAGGCAATTTTAGAACGCGCATTAATTTTTGATCGACGCTTGGAAAGAGCTTTTGTTTTTAATCTACAGCAGATTCATAATACAGTTTTAGAGCAACTCAAGACTCGTAAGTATGATTTAACTTTTCTTCATTATTCGGTTCCTCACAAACCCTATATATATAATCGTGAATCCAGGCAGTTATCGGCTCAAGTATCTCGAGCTCCAGAGAACTACTTTGGCAACTTGGAAGAGGTTGATAAAATCCTTGGAGATATTCGACAGGTGTTAGAAAGTAACGGAGAGTGGAATAGATCGATTGTTATTGTGACCACTGATCATTCATGGCGCCAATCGGAAGAGTATGATGGAAAACGAGATTTTAGAATTCCCTTCATGATTAAAATGCCTGATAGTATCGAAGGTAAGATAACTAAGCCCATTTCTACTCTAGTAACTAAAGATTTTATCTTGGATATTATAGCCAATAAAATTGGTACAACATCCGAAGCTATAAGCTGGCTTGAGAAGCATAATCGGAACTTTCCAAAAGGCACAGTTCTTATCCCTATTGAAGATGAAAAATCAGATTCTTCCGTTGGAACGATACCCCATTCCAAGCCTAAAAAAAGTTGATTACAGATTAAAATTTAGTGGTTTTTAATGTAAAAAACTTAGTCTTTTAACAGACAAATTTGAGCCACTAAAATGTTTACATAAGGTCTTCACTCTCCGGGCATGGTCAAAGACAATTCTCCATTAGGCATAGATACTGCTCTTTCATAGCCAGAAGAAATAAAAAGGTTGTTTAAATGGCTAGAGGATTAGTCAAAAATTTAATTCTACCATCCCTGTTACTACTCTTGTTGTTCTCATTGGGTTGTAGTCAGAACGACCTATTTGGGCCTGCAAATATTACAATAATTCAACCCTCCCCTGGCCACTGCCAGTATTCAGTGACTCCTGCCTATTTCCAAACTTTAGAAAATTTAAATACTATGAGTGGCAAGGTAGGCAGAGTCTTGCACTCCTCTAAAAATTTGGATAAAGACTCCGACACACTTAGAACAGGATATGGATTAAAGCCTGTAGATACTGAGTTTTTTAACTCAGGAAAATCGTTTGTTCCCGCAAATTTGGATTCACTTTTCGCTGCAAGTCTCTACTACAGTATTGAAGTGGGTTATCTTCTGACTAAGCAGCTTGATCCCAGTATAGATCTAGCAGCTATTATTCCTAATTTTTCAGATACCAGAATTATTCACCGGGCAATACGCTCCAGCGACCCAATAAGAAATCGGAAGGAAATATCAGATAATGCTGAATATCTATCGGTAAGAACCTCTTCTTCTTTAATTAATTATTTCTTTTCCTATCCTACTGAGGAGGTTAAAGAAATTCCGCTCGGTCTTAATATGGGAATTATGAATCATGAATTTTCCCATCTTGTTTTTCAGCATCTATTTTATGAGCCTGGCATTAAAAGAAATATGGAAATAGGAGCCTCTAAGCCCACTACACACTCCTTAGCCGCCCTAGATGAGGGATTGTCCGATTATTTTGGTTTTCTAGCCACTCAAGATCCTGGATATTTTTTATGTAGCTTCCCACAAGAAAATAGAGATCTAGCCCATCCAAAATACTTTACCCATTCGGTGATTTCTCGAATTGAGTCTAGCTCAGATGATTATTTTGACTCTCATGAAGGGGGGGCTGTTTTTGCCTCGATTCAGTATGAAATAGGTCAGAATCTGAGTAACCATCAACTGGTCGGACAAAGTTTACTCAAACTAATGTCCAATCTATTAACCTGTTCAAGTACAGTTAGTGGAAATACTTTAAATTTTAATTTTGCTGATGTAGCCAGATGTCATCTCGGGATTTTATCGACCGATAGTAGAGCTCAACAAATGGCTAGACAGATTTATCAAAAATATCTCGGAAGTTATGGGATGAATTTATGAGTAATATTTTTTGTGGCTTTGTAATCCTTCATATTTTTTCTAGTTTAGCTTTGGCTAAATTACCTAAAACTCTCCCCTTACTTCCTCCTAGGGAATCTGGAAATGCCGTTGGAAGCATGAAAAGCAGGAGCCCTTGGAATAGAGAGATAGTAAAAACTCATTTAACTGCAGCCGTTGAAATGGGAACCTTAATGAGAAATGATTCGACCTCTAGCGACATTCTTGGAATGCAACTTTTCATAGGGGGTAGAACGAGTCTTATAGTTCCTGTATTAATTCCATCACTTTATTTGAAACCCTCTCTTGGATATTTCAGAAAAAAACAGTCCGAGGGATCTGTCTCAGTTCTTCAACAGGTTATTGAGGGGGGGCTTAATATTCAATATGAAATTACAAATCCAAAGGATGTTCAGTGGTCATTAGGTCTAGCTGGGCGAGTCGACTATTTGATTAGTACCCTAAATGTGTATAGCCAATCCAACAGTGGAAACTCTTTCCGCTTGAGAGCAGGCCCTAGCTCAGCCCTTCAGTTTCGTATTTCGAGCCATTTAAAACTAACCACAGATCTCGAATGTACTTTTACTATTAGCCGACCCAGCCGAGTCTTTGGGGGGCTAACTACCGGCTTAGCCTTTGATCTCTGATAAAAGTTAGCTAATATCAAAGAATGAAAAAAGTTCATTATGATGCTCTTATTTTGGGGGGAGGCCCCTCCGGTTGTTCTTGTGCTCTTTGGTTAAGACATCTGGGATTAAAGCCTTTAATTGTGGAAAAAACAGATCGATTAGGAGGATTGCAAAATAACAGCCCCTATCCCAATGTTTGGATTCTTGGAAAGAACTATCCCAACGGAAAGGCCTTTGCCCGAGAAGTCTCAAAACAGATCCAGGGTGAAAAAATTCCGCTCCGACTCAAAACTGAAATCGTTGATCTGAAATTCGATAAAACGGAAAAAAAATTTAAAATCACACTAAAGAAAGGCAAAACTATTTCCTCAGTTGAAGCTTCCTATTTTGTGCTATCGACAGGGGTGGTTCCGAATTCAGGTGGGTTTCAATCCTCTTCACAAATTTTGATTGGCCCAGGAGATTCTATTGAACGAGCTGATTATAATAAGAAAACAGTCGCTATTTTGGGTGGGGGTGATAATGCCTTTGAAAACTATCAATTTATTAAGAGGAAAAAGCCTCGCTCAATAAAGATATTCGCTCGTCATGTTAGAGCTCAATTACCTTTTGTTAAAAAGATAAAAAGAGGGGATTTGAAGATCGGAAATTACACAGTTGATATCAAGGAGAGAAAGGTTGAGGGGCAGAATTTCGATTTTATTATCGTGATGTATGGTTGGCAGGCCATCAATCCCTTGCAATCTTTGGTTTCACTAAAAACTAAGAATAGCTTCATTGAAACCGATGAATATCGTCGAACTTCTCATAAAAATATTTATGCAATTGGAGAGGTTACTCAAACCTCTCATCCGTGTTGCGTGACCGCGATGGCTGACGGAATTATCGCTGCTAAAGACATTCAAAAACGGATTGATGTTGAACGGGTTTCTATTGAACTAAAATTGAAGTTTTAATACCTGGCCCACTTGGCTGCACCTATTTGCAAAAAAATGGGTCCAGTTTGTCGTGCTGAATTCAATAAAATTCAAGTATTTGAATCGACAAACTGAAAGAGCTGTATCTTAACTAAAGCAAAGATTTACCTTTAAGAAGTCTTTATCCATGTAGCTTGCGAATGAATAATTGAAATCTAAAAGACTAGTAACGCAAGCTAAACCCATCTTTTTTCAAATAGGTGCAACGTAGTGATCCAGGTATAAAGTTTTAGAAATAACAAAGCCCCAAAGTTTTCTCTGGGGCTTTGTGAAACAGTAAAAATTATTTTCTTTAAATTGTAGAGCTCTTAGACTGCTGTAAGGAAATTAGAAGTGACTCTTCTCGTTTCTCATCGGCTTCCATCTCTGCTTTGCAATTGATACAAAGGTTAGTTACGGGCCGAGCCATCAATCGTTTTGAGCCAATAGCTTCACCGCAAGATTCACAGACTCCATAAGTACCTTCAGCTACTTTCTTGAGGGCCTCTTGGACCTTCCCGATAAGCTTTCTTTCTCGGTCTTTAATTCTAATTTCAAAGTTACGCTCCGATTCAGCACTTGCCTGATCGTTAACATCTGGAAGCGCTGTCGTATTCATGCTTTGGTATTTTTTACCGAAGTCACTTTGAAGCTCTTTAAGTTGCTCTTCAAGAACCTGTTTGAATCTTTCCAATTCTGCTTTGCCCATGTTAATAACTTTAGTTGAAAACCTTGTTTCTGAGGCCTTAACAACTGCTATAGCAACAGGGGTGCTAACACTTTTGGTTACATTGGATGCTTTTATTAAGCTGGGCTTTCGAATTGCTTTACTTTTTTTAATCGCTTTGACTGGTTTTGTTTTTTTAGAAGCAGCTTTTTTTGCTACAACCTTCTTCAGGGTCTTTTTCGCAGGCGCTTTTTTGACTTGTTTTTTAGTCTTTTTCTTCATCATCCACCCCATTTCTGCCTTTCCACATAAGTATGGAAGCCGCCCGACTTTATCAAATAGAAAAATAAAGTCAATTTTTAGCAATAAAACCAGCGATTCTCGGTGAAGGGACTTGTTTTACTTAAAAATAGAAAAAAGGGGGCTAAATCACTATATTTATCCTGGATTTTTATCCCCTTCTTCTATTTTTAAGTAAAACAAGTCCCTAATCTCTCATTATTTGCATGGCCA
>SXGT01410657.1_pt1 | contig 31341 bp, 16 predicted proteins | sample 3176221 | NCBI WGS metagenome assembly SXGT01 (sample SAMN11356862, study PRJNA531348) | freshwater metagenome | isolation source: freshwater sample F1-120 | place: China: Fuxian Lake, Yuxi | collected 2017-12-25
GAGGCCCTAGGCGGCCTTGGAGCGGCCTTGGATGCCGCCGATCGAGGCACGGAAATCGTCGCCCTCCACATTTTCGGGGCGGCCGCCCGGGCCGGGCCCCGAGGTTGGTCCGATTTTGCGGATCTTGGGACAGGCTCTAGCTACAGCGCCGAGTACGGTCTCTACTCGGGCGCGGTTTTCAAAGCCGTCACCCGGTCGGGCACCAACGAAATTCATGGCTCCGCCTGGGAGTTCCTGCGTAACGACAAACTGAACGCCCGGAACTTCTTCACTCCCACGGTGCCGGTCCTCCGCCAGAACCAGTATGGGGCGAGCATCGGCTTTCCCGTCTTGAAGAACAAACTCTTCGGTTTCGCTTCGTATCAAGGGCTTCGCATCCGCGGGCTTGGTTTGAGCACTTCGTTCCCGCTGAGCGCGTCCGAGAGGCAGGGCGTTTTCCCGCGGGCAATCAACGATCCGCTCACCGGCCGGCCCTTCCCGAACAACACGATCCCGCGGGAGCGCCTCAGCCCGGTTGCTCAGGGCATCCTCGGCTTCATTCCGGTGGGCCCGGATACGGCGGGTTCGCCGTTGATCACCACCGGGCCGCGGCCAATCAACGTGAATCAGTGGAGCAGCAAATGGGATTACCTGCTGAGCTCGAAAGACACGATTCAGGTAAGTATGATGGTCGACAAGACCACGCGTCAAAACCCCTTCGGCACCGGTCCGTATCAGGCGTACGGGTTCAATATCGAGGACCAGTTCGTTCCGCTGGTTTCCGTCAGCGCAACCCATATCTTCGCCTCCAACGTGATCAACGAGGCCCGCTGGGGCCGCGCCAGCCAGGAAGAAACGCGCACGTGCCCGAACATTTCGAAGACCCCGCGCGAGTTCGGCATCAACATGGATTTGGCGGGTCCGAAGGTACCGCCCGGGATCAACGTCACCGGACGCTTCGGTCTCGGCGCCGGCACCAACTGCTCGTGGACCGAAGGCGGCACCAACTGGCAGATCACCGATCATCTGAGTTGGATCCGAGGCCGTCACAGTCTCAAGTTCGGCGGCGAATACTACTTCCGGGAAACGCATCTCATCCACGACAACAACGACGGCGCAAGCTTTGTCTTCGATGGCTCCACTACTGGCGTGGCGGCCGCGGACTTCGTGCTCGGCGAGTTGACCAGCGTCAGCCGCAGCTCCGGCAGTGACAAGCGCGCCAACTCGCTCACTGGCATTTTGTTCTTTCAAGACGACTTCAAGATCCGTCCGCGGCTCACCCTGAACCTGGGATTCCGCTACGAGTTGCTCGGCCCGTTCGGGGAAGTGCGTGGGCTGGAGCGGCCAGAAGTCGGGATTGCCCAGATCGCCACCATCCGGCAAGGCGCGCAATCGAAAGTCATCCCGATCGCTCATCCTGGCCTGCTCTTCGCCGGCGACGTGACCCCGGACTTCCCGAACGGTCTCCCGGCTTCGATGCAACACAACGACTACAAGCAATTCCAGCCGCGCATCGGCTTGGCCTGGGATCCGTTCGGCAACGGCCGCACGAGCGTGCGGGCGAGCTGGGGCTTGTACAGCAACGCCCCGTTCTACGACATGTATCAGACCGGGCAGAACGCGCCCTTCTTTCTTGGCCAGACGCTCAACCGTCCGGCTGGCGGTTTCGCCGATCCGTGGCGCGGGCAGCAAAATCCGTTCCCTTACCGGCTCGATCTGAAGAATCCGGAGAACTCGCGCAACCTCTTCCCGTTGCGCATCTCCGCCTATAGCGCCGATCAGAACTATCGATACCCCCGCATTCAGACGATCACGTTCAACATCCAGCGCGAGTTGATCCGGAACCTGTCCCTCGAAGCCGGTTACGTAGGCCGAATCGGGCGGCACCTCTACGAGACGCGCAACCTCAACACCGCGGCCTTCATACCCGGCAACGATGCGCAAGGGCGCGCATTGTCGACGCTCGCCAATATCGACTCGCGCCGCATGCGGTTTCCCGATCTCTATCAGAAGTGGAACAATCAGGAATCCACCGGCAACTCTTCCTACAACTCCCTGCAGACTACACTGCGGTATCGCGCCAGCCGGGGGTTGACCTTGATGTCGGCCTACACGTGGTCCAAGGCGCTCGACCTCGGACAAACCATCAGCGTCCAGGGCGTCGGGCACCAGAATGGGGAGAATCCCTGGGCGGAGTGGGGCCCCGCGCCGTGGGACCTTCGCCATGTGGTGCGGCTGTCCTGGGTGTACGAGGTCCCGGCCGTGTTTCCGAACCACGGCCTGCTACGCCGCGTGCTGGGCGGATGGGAGCTCTCGGGAATCACTTCGATCAACAGCGCCGGTCCGCTCAATCTGGTCACCGGCCGCGACAATTCGCTTTCCGGCAATGGCAATGATCGTCCGGATGTGATCGGCAACCCCAGTCTCGAAGGGGGGCGTTCGCGCTCGCGGCGGATCGAGCAGTTCTTCAATACGGCGGCGTTCCGCCCCAACCAGAACGGGCAATTCGGCAACTTGGGGCGCCACGCTCTACTGGGAACGGCGTTCTCGCAAACCGACATCGGCCTGATCAAGAACATTCCGGTCTCGGAGCGCGTCAAGGTCCAGTTCCGCGCGGAACTATACAATGCCTTCAATCAGGTGAACTTCAACAATCCGAACAACGTCGTCACCGCGCCTACGTTCGGGCGGCTCACCAGCGCGCTGGATCCGAGGTTGGTGCAGTTCGCCCTCAAGCTGGCTTGGTGATGCGTCGTTTCGGATACCTCATCTCGACCGTCATCCCGCTGCTGGCGGCGCCCGGCAAGGTCGAATTCTTCGAGTCCCGTGTACGTCCGGTGCTCGAGAAGAATTGCATCGTTTGCCATTTGAACCCGGCATCGGGTGGGCTGCGGATGGATTCGCGCGCAAGCCTGCTCAAAGGCGGGTCTTCCGGACCAGCGGTCATGCCGGGAAGTTCCACGGGCAGTCTGCTGATCTGGGCGGTGCAGCGAAAGCACGAGCGAATCAAGATGCCGCCCGCGGGGGCTCTGACCGAGGCGCAGATCTCGGACCTTGTCGCCTGGGTCAATGACGGCGCTGTGTGGCCGGACCAGACCGTGATGGCGCAGCGGGAATTCGTCGTCACGCCGAAACAGCGGGCGCATTGGTCCTTGCAGCCGGTCAAAGACCACGCGCCGGGGCGCGCACCCTGGGCGGATTGGGACCGCACCGCCGTGGACCGCTTCCTTGCGGCAAAGCTCCAGGACAAGCACCTCAGCCCCGCTCCCCTGGCGGACCGCCGGACGCTGATCCGCCGCGCGACCTTCGATTTGACCGGCCTCCCTCCCACGCCAGAAGACGTGGACTCGTTCGTGAACGACCGCTCGGCCAACGCCTTCGAGAAGGTGGTGGACCGTCTGCTGGCATCCCGCCACTATGGTGAGCGCCAGGGGCGGCAGTGGCTCGACGTAGTCCGCTACGCCGACACCGCCGGCGACACGGCCGACTTTCCGGTTCCGGAAGCGCGTCTTTATCGCGATTGGGTGATTGCGGCGTTCAACGACGACAAGCCGTACGACCGGTTTCTGCGCGAACAAATCGCCGGAGACCTGCTGCCAAGCGACACGGGCGCGGACCGCTGGCGGAAGCAGGTGGCTACCGGATATCTCGCCATCGCGCGCCGTTTCGGTTTTGCGATCGAGCAGTACATGCACTTGACGATCGATGACACGATCGACGTCGTTGGCAAATCGGCTCTCGGCCTGACGCTATCGTGCGCGCGCTGTCACGATCACAAGTACGATCCGGTCTCGCAGCGTGACTACTACGCTTTCTACGGAATCCTGGCCAGCACCCGGTTTCCCTATCCGGGATGCGAGAGTTCGAAAGCGCCGAAGGACTTCGTGGTGCGAAACTCCTCGGGCGAGATCGACGCGATGGTAGGAGCGCACCGCGCGCGTTTGGCCACGGTGGATGCGGATATCAAACGGCTGACTGACGAGAAGAAGACCGCGGAGCTTGCCGCGGCCAAGCAGCAGCGCATGATGATCCTGCTCCAGACGCCTTCCCTCGAACAAGCCTACGCGGTGGCGGAAGGAACTCCCCAAGACGCTCGCGTGTTGCGGCGAGGCGAGCCCACCGAGCCCGGGGAAATCGTTCCGCGGCGATTTCTTCAGGTATTGGGAGGCGCACCGGTTGCATCGCCAGGGTCATCGAGCGGCAGGCTCGACCTGGCCGACTGGATCGCGGATTCCCGCAATCCGCTCACGGCCCGCGTCATCGTCAATCGCATCTGGCTCCAGCACTTCGGGCGAGGCTTGGTTGCCACACCGAATGACTTCGGAGTACGCGGGCAGCCGCCCACTCACCCTGAATTGCTGGATGCCTTGACCCGCCGGTTCATCGACTCTGGCTGGTCGATCAAGAACCTTCACAGACGCCTGATGCTGACCCGCGCATACCGGATGGCGAGCGAGGGTGTGGAATCGAACGCGGCCGCGGACCCGGCCAACGATTACCTGTGGAAGTTCCGCCGCCGCAGGCTCGACGCGGAGTCATTGCGCGACGCGCTGCTGGCGATCAGCGGGGACCTCGAGACCTCCGGTGGCGGCGCGCATCCCTTCCCGCATCCCGCCGCTTGGGATTATTCCCAGCATCGGCCGTTTGCCGCCGTCTACGAAACCAAGCGGCGATCCGTCTATCTGATGGCGCAACGCATCCAACGCCATCCTATGCTCTCTTTGTTCGACGCGGCCGACGCGAACGCGAGCACACCGGAACGCTCGAGTTCCACCACGGCATTGCAAGCCTTGTTCGCAATGAACGGCTCGGCGCCCGCGCAAGCATCCGAGGCATTTGCGCGCCGCGTGATGTCCGGGGCGAAGCCGGCGCCGGAGCGGCTGCGGCTCGCTTTCCGGCTCGCCTTCGGACGTTCTCCCGAACCGGACGAGGTGGAACGAGCCGGTCGATTTCTGAGCGAGGCAAGCAAAGCGGACCGGCCGGAAGACCAGGCGTGGGCCGCGCTCCTTGCCGTGCTCCTCGCCAGTAATGAGTTCCTGTTCGTGGACTAGACTAGAGGCCAGAAGCAATGAGCGTGACGTCGCGGCGAAGTTGGATAAGGTCATTGGCGGGTGGTTCCGCGCTCCTCCCGGGCGTGCTTTCCGAAATGCTCGCGGCTGACCGCGATCCGATGACGCCGAAAGCTCCGCACTTTCCGCCGAGGGCCAAGCACGTCATCTTCCTCTACATGAGCGGCGGTGTCTCCCATGTCGATACGTTCGACTACAAGCCCAAGCTCATCGCCGATGACGGCCGGCAGCTCGCCGAGACGCGCTTCCTCGTCAAGCCGAAATGGAATTTCCGTCAGTACGGCCAATCCGGCCGCTGGGTGAGCGAACTATTCCCTCACCTGGCCGAATGCGTGGATGATCTCTGTATTCTTCACTCGCTCCGCAACGACCATACCAACCACTACGAGGCAACGCTCGGCGTGCACACCGGATCGGTGACGTTCGCCCGGCCCAGCATCGGCTCATGGGTGAGCTACGGCCTCGGCACGGAAAATCGAAACCTTCCGTCGTTCGTCGTGATCGCGCCACGGATGCCGTACGCGGGCGACCAGGTGTGGTCGGCCAACTTCCTGCCGGCGGCGCACCAGGGCACGCGCATCCTGCCGGGCCCCGAGCCAATCCCGAATCTTCGCCCGCGCGCCTCGGGGGAACTTCAGAATCTGCAACTCGGTCTGCTCGACTATTTCAACCGAGGGCACCAGGCGCGGCGTGAAACGGATCTCACGCTAGCGGCGCGCATCAAATCGTTCGAGACCGCGTACGGGATGCAGCGCGAGGCGCCAGAAGCGTTCGATCTCACGCGCGAATCCAGCGCCACCCTGAAGCTCTACGGGCTCGAGCGCGGAAGCGCGGATGGATTCGCCTGGCAGTGCCTCATCGCCAGGCGGCTGGTGGAGCGCGGTGTGCGTTTCGTCGAACTGATCGACGTGGGGTCGTCGAACAACTGGGACGCGCACGGCGACATGCAAACCCACGTGCCCCTGGCCCGCAATGTCGACCGTCCGATCGCCGCGTTGTTGAAAGACCTCAAGAGCCGCGGCCTGCTCGACGACACGCTCGTGGTGTGGACCTCCGAGTTCGGCCGGACGCCGTTCAACTCCCGCCGGGACGCCAAAGGCCGCGAGCATCATTTCGCCGCCTACACATCGTGGCTGGCTGGCGCGGGCGTTAAGCCGGGCATCGTTCACGGCCAAACCGGCGAATACGGAATCGAGATCGCCGCCGATCAGGTGCACGTGCACGATTTTCATGCTACGATCCTGCACCTCATGGGCATGGATCACACCCGCCTCACCTATCGCCACGCAGGGCGCGATTTCCGCCTTACCGACGTTGCTGGCAACGTAGTGCGGCCGATTTTGTCTTAGCGCGCCCAGCGCCCGCCAGACGCCGCCCGGGTCTACTATCGTGTTCGATATCCCGCGGGCGCGCTTCGAGATGCGAGAGACCCCGAGCGAGCCGAGGGTAGTCCCAGGGGCCATCCTCGGGTCCGATGAGTTGCGCCATGAGGCCCATGCGCATCGGTGGATCACGCAATAGGATCCGCTCTGGAGATCTTGTCCATCTTGTTTGCCTCGGCGGGTGTCTTCGCGGCGGCGATTCTGGCGGCGATGCCTGCGCTTCCACTGGTGTCGGGCGTGAGTTCGGGTCTGTCCACAAAGGCGCTCCACAAGCCGTCCGTTCGCCGGTAAGCCGCTTCCCCTGCCATTGATGTCGATGCCGGGAATCTCGAGGTGCAAACCCAGAATGAGGACGTGACCACCAGCGGACAGGTCCAGTGGTTCCGCTGCCCGCCGAAGTGCTCGTTCCTCCACCAGCTACACCCGCCGTGGACTGGCCGGCAAACTGTTCCTTCTGGTGCCTGCGGCCGCGCTACGTCAAGTCGACGCCAGGGACGCGGACGCCTCCTGGGCGGAGCGCGACCGCGCCGCCCGCGCCATCCGGCGATTCCGGGGGGGTTCGCACACCGCCCACTCGCGACGGAGTGGAACGTGCCGCCCTTCTCCCCCGCCGCGGATCGACTGCCGTATCCGTTTCGAGCGCTTCCACGGTGAGCTCGATGGGCTCGGCGTGAGCGGCAGCGTCGCGCCCACAACTGGCCGCCCAAAGAGTCGTACCGCGGAATCAAGTAGTTTTGCTTTTGGCGCGCTGCGGTCCGCGGAGCATGCGAGCAGGCTCGGCCGCTATAGTCTTCGATCTCTCCATCGCCTCGTTGATTCGGAAGCGGACGTGAATGCGCATGGCCTCGGCGGCTTCGACCGGTGTTCCCGTGGTGAGCACCTCAGCCAAGTCGCGATGCCAGCGTTCGGGGAACGGATCAAAGGCGGGCACGCGGGAGAACAGCCAGTTGAAGAGCAGCACCCGGCTGCGTTCGACGGCGCTGGAGAAAGCGGGCACGCCCGCCGCGCGCGCGATCAACATATGGAAGTCCATGTGCTGGCGCTCCACGGCCGCGCCGCGCTCCGGCGGCACGAAGGGCATGCGAGCCAACGAGTTGTACGTCAAGTCCAGCCGTTCGGCTGCGCGCAGGAGGTTCTTGCGCTGCGCCGTGGTGGCCGATTCGGCAAAGAGCCGGGCGGAATGCGTCTCCAGCGCTTCTCGGAGTACATAGTTGCCGAGGATCTCTTCCGCCGTGGCCAAGCGGACCCGCGTGCCCGCACGGGGCCGGCTCTCGACCAGACCCTCCGTCTCCAGGCGCGCGATGGCGTCGCCTACTGGGACCGGGCTCATGCCCAGATCATCGGCTAACTTGCGGCGGGAGAGCGGTGTGCCAGGCGTCAAACGGCCTTCGAGAATCGTGGTCCGGATGGACTCATAGGCCAAGTCGGAGAGTGTGATCCCGTCGGTTCGCTTCATTCGCCACCTGAGACTTGATCTTACGACACCATTTCGATCCTCAGCATCTGGTTTTCGGTTGCCGTGCGGTCCACCTCTAGATCTAGCCGGCGAAGACCGTGCGGCGCCGGTCCCCGTTGCATGCGGCCCCCCGCGGCTCCTCCGTGCGTCGCGGCGGTGCTTGACAACGGCCCGGGAGTGCATTAGGCTCAATCAGACAACTGGTGTACCAGTTGATGGAGTTCCGTGACATGAGGACGAAAATCCTGCTATGCCAACTGCCTCTGCCGCGAGTTGATCCATCTCATCACTTCCGGCGAGCCCTTCCGCCGGCCCTGAGGATTCTTTTCAGTATGCGATTCTTGGCAACATTGCTCTTCGTCTCCGCGGCTCTGGCTCAAGTGCATGACCCGCGCAATATCGTCACCGGCGCCGTGATCCCCGACGAGTTCTACGCCGACCAGCCCTACATCGTCAAGACCAACGACGGCGCCTGGCTGTGCGTCATCACCACCGGCCCCGGACAGGAGGGCGCCGGCGGTCAGCATGTGGTGAGCCTGCGAAGCACCGACCAGGGCAAGACGTGGGACAAGGCCGTCGACATCGAGCCCAACGACGGACCGGAAGCTTCCTACGCCGTGATGCTGAAGGCCAACTCCGGCCGCGTCTACGTTTTCTACAACCACAACACCGACAACATCCGTCGCGTGATCGCCGACAAGCCCACCTACAAAGACGGTTTCAACCGCCGTGTCGACAGCCTCGGCCACTTCGTTTTCAAGTACACCGACGACCATGGCCGCACTTGGTCGAAGGAACGCTACGAGGTTCCGCAGCGCGATTTCGAGATCGACCGCAAGAATCCTTACCAGGGTAAGATCAAGTTCTTCTGGACCGTCGGCAAGGCCTTTGCCTACAAGGGTGCGGGCTATGTGCCGCTTCACAAAGTGGGCGGCTTTGGCGATGGCTTCTTCACGTCGAGTGAAGGCGTGCTGCTGCGTAGCGCCAACATCATGACCGAACCTGACGCGAAGAAGATCACCTGGGCGACGCTGCCCGACGGCGACATCGGCATTCGTACGCCGAAAGGCGGCGGCTCCATCGCCGAAGAGCATTCGTTCAGCGTGATGAGCGATGGTTCCATCTTCTGTGTATTCCGCACCATCGACGGCCATGCCGCCCATACCTACAGCCGCGACGGCGGCCGCACGTGGGAGCCGTCGCAATACATGCGCTTCGCCAGCGGCCGCCTGATGAAGCATCCACGCGCCGCGAACTTTGCCTGGCGCGCCGGGAACGGGAAGTACCTCTACTGGTTCCACAACCACGGCGGACGGTTCATTCGCGAGCATCCGCGCCAGCGCAGCAACTCCTATGAGGAGCGGAATCCCGTCTGGCTTTCGGGCGGCGTCGAAGCAGACGGCCCCACCGGCAAGATCATCCGCTGGTCGGAGCCGGAAATCGCGCTCTATGACGACGACCCGATCATCCGCATGAGCTACCCCGACCTGGTGGAGGACGGCGGTAAGTACTATCTCACCGAGACACAGAAGGACGTCGCGCGCGTGCATGAGATCGATCCGGTGCTGCTCGCGGGCCTATGGGGATCCGCTGAGAGTCCCGCGCCGGACAAGGCTGCCACGAACGTGATTTTCTTCCAGCGCTCCAAACGCGCCGATCATGGCAAGGAAGATCTGCGGGCCAGCTTCTCGCTGGACCTCTGGGTCAATCTGCCAAACCTCGATGCCGGTCAAACACTGCTCGGCAGCGCGGGCTTGGCGCTGCGTACCATTGCCGGTGGCGCGGTGGAACTGACGCTGACCGATGGCCGCTCGGAAAGCCGCTGGGCTTCGGACCCTGGCTCGGTTGCCTCCGGGAAGCCGCAGCACATCGTGGTGGTCGTGGATGGCGGACCGAAGGTCATCAGCTTCGTCACCAACGGCCAATGCAACGATGGCGGCGAGCATCGGCAGTACGGCTGGGGCCGCTTCAGCCCGAACCTCAAGAACGTGATGGGCCTGGGCGAGCTGACCAGGTCGCCGGCGGTGCTGAAGCTCAACGTCTTCAACCGCCATCTGCGCACGGCCGAGGCCGTTGCGAGCTATCGAGCCGGGCAGTAATGACGCGCCGTCAACTGCTGGCTTCTCCGGCGTTCGCGGCCGCCCAAACCAAGCCGCCCAATATTGTCCTCATCCTCACCGACGACCAGGGCTGGTGGGACGTGAGCCGCAATGGCAATAGGTCGATCGAGACACCCGTCATGGATCGCCTGGCCGCCGAAGGCGTCAGCTTCCAGCGCTTCTACGCCTCTCCGGTCTGCGCGCCCACGCGAGCCAGCATCATGACCGGCCGCTACTATTTACGCACGGGCATCTACAATACCCGCTTCGGCGGCGACACCCTCGACGCCAGCGAGATCACCATCGCTCAGCTCTTGCAGGCGCGCGGCTATCGCACCGGGTTGTTCGGCAAGTGGCATCTCGGGCACTACCGCCGCTTCCATCCGGATCAGCGCGGCTTCCATCGTTGGGTCGGTTTCACGCAGGGACACGTGGAGCGCTACTTTCATCCCGATCAACTGCTCGACAACGGCAAGCCAGTCAAGGCGCGCGGCCACATCACCGATCTCCTCACCGATTGCGCCATCGATTTCGTGAAGGACAATCGCGAGCGCCCGTTCTTCCTCCACCTGGCCTACAACGTTCCGCATTCGCCCAACCATGTGGAGAATCGCTGGACCGGGCGCTACCTAAAGAAGGGCGTGCCGCTCGAAGACGCGCAGATCTACGGCATGCTCTCGCACTGCGATGAGAACATAGGCCGTTTGTTGCGGACGCTGGACGACCAGGGCCAGCGCGACAACACGTTGGTGATCTTCCTTTCCGATAACGGCGGCGTCAGTAAGTATTTCAAGGCCGGACTGCGGGGCCAGAAAGCCAGCGCCTACGAGGGCGGCATCCGCGTGCCGTGCTTCCTCCGCTGGCCGGGACGCATCGCGCCCGGCACGGAGGATAAGTCCGCGCGCGCGGCGATGGACCTGTTTCCCACCATCGCCGAGGCGGCCGGGGCGCCCACACCGAAGGATCGCCCCATCGACGGCAAGAGCTTGCTGTCTCCGCCGCCGGAGCGGGCGCTGTTCCACATCTGGGACCGCTTTCAGCCCAGCCTGAAGAGCAACTGGTCGATCACGCGCGGCCGCCATAAGCTGACGCGCACCGAGCTTTTCGATCTGGAGGCGGATCCATCTGAAAAGGTGAACCTCGCGGCACAACAGCCAGAGGCCGCCGCCAGTCTGCGGCGCGAATTTGAAACATGGCTTGCCGAAGTCACGCGCGGCCGGCGCTTTGAACCGGCGGCTATCGAAGTGGGACGCCCCGATGAGAATCCGGTGGAGTTGCACCCGAGCTGGGCCATCGTAAAAGGGACCAACGTGACCTGGGCTTCGCCCGGAGGCACGCCTTCAAAGCCCGAGGCATTGCCGCAAAGCGGCGCGTCCACTGTCAACTACAGCTTCGCCGGCTACGACTGGGACACGATCGATGGATGGCGCAATCCGGGCGATGGCGCCGAGTGGAAGCTTGACGTGGTGGTGGCCGGACGCTATCGCGTGCGGCTTGCCTACGGTTGCCGCGCTGCCGCCTCGGGGGGGCGTTGGCGCTTCGAAGTGGGGCGGGCGTTGCTCGAAGGCGTTGTCTCGGCAACGCCCGGCCACAACATCTTCCAGGAGTTCGACGCCGGTGAGCTTCGCCTCACGAAGGGGCCGGTCACCGCCCGCATCTCGGCGGTCGAAGAGCGTAAGGAAGAACTGATGGCACTGAACCGGATCTGGTTGGAGCGCATCGGCCGGTGATCACCCGGCGCAAACTGCTGGCCGCGCTTGCGCCCGCGCCGCCGAAGCTCAACTACATTCTGGTGCTTGCCGATGACATGGGCTACGGCGACATCGGGCCGCATACGCCTCATCTGAACCGGTTAGCGGCCGATGGCGTACGCCTGACGGATCACTATTCGTGCTCGCCCGTCTGCTCGCCGGCGCGCGCCGGGCTGATGACCGGCTTAGTGCCCGATCGCGCCGGGATCACGGGTGTGTTGCGCGAACAGCATGATGCGAACCATGGCTTGGCGACCGGCGTCAAAACGATGGCCGGCCACTTTCGCGATCGCGGCGTCAAGACCGCCCTGCTCGGCAAGTGGCATCTCGGCATGAGCGCTCCGTATCATCCGAATCGCCGCGGCTTCGACTACTTTTGGGGCTTCCTCAACGGCATGCACGACTACCGTACGAACCTCTCCGCCGGCGGAGGCGGCAAAGGCACGAGGCAGACCTATGAGAACGAAACGCCAATCCAGCTCGAGGGCTACTTTCCCGAGTTGCTAACCCGCAAAGCGGTAGGGTTCGTCGAGCAGCATCGCGACCAACCTTACTTCCTCTATCTGGCCCATCCGCTGCCGCACGTCCCATTGCAAGCCCCGCCCGGTTTCATGTCGCGGGAACCGCGCGCCATCCATGGAGCCATGCTCTCGGCGCTCGATCAGACAATAGGCGCCGTGCGCGAGGCGCTCGAACGGACGGGCCAGTGGGATCGTACCGTCCTGGTTTTCCTGTCCGACAACGGATGGGCCAAGAAGGTCTCGCCGGATCAGGCGCCGCTCGGCGGCAACGGACCGTTCCGCGGAGGCAAGTACGAACTATTCGAAGGCGGTATTCGTAGCCCTTGTATCGTTCGTTGGCCCGGTCTGTCGCGTCCCGGCGCCATCGCTAGGACGCCCACTTGGTTTGCCGATTGGTTGCCGACGTTGACGGGCGCGAAGACGCGCGACGGCCGCGATATCCGCGACGTAATTGCCGGCCGCAAGGGTGACGATAAACGGCTGCTGGCCTGGCGCTTCGAAGACGCGCTCGTAAAGACGCCGCTCTGCTTCGCGGCCCGCAAAGGCAAATGGAAGCGCCTCAATGACGATGTCTACGATCTGTCCACGGACCCAAGTGAGCGAAATCCCATTCGGTCGAACAGGCTGGAGAGAGAACTCAACGAGTGGAAGGCGCAGCTTCAAGCCTCGCTCAAGGGACGTTCACTTCCCAGTGCCGGGAGTAACGCGATTTTCCCTTCGGCCCTTCAACCTCCAACAGGACGTTCGTCTTGATAGAGGGCTTGGAGTAGATGTGTACCGGGTTGGGTTCATGCGAAATCTCGCCGTCTCCGAAGTGCCAAGTCCACTTCGTCACTTCGCCCAATGATTCGTCCTTGAAATAGACGAGCCGCCGCGCGGGATCCACCAGTTGGAACGAGAACCTGGCTTCGATGCCGGGCAGAAAGCGCTCCTCGACCGGCATGAGGCGCGCACCGCAGAGCGCCGAACCATCCTTGACGCTCAGCGGATTCGAGGAAAGCGTACAGTTGCCGCCCGGCGCCTTCTTCTGCCCGCGGTCGAAGTCGAGCACCGCCCAGGAGAGCCCGATCAACTGATTCTCCACCAGCTTGGACACCACCGCGCGGCCCGGGCCGTCGCTGGGAGCATAGTCAAACGGAGTGATCCAGAATTCCAGCGCCAGCTTGCCGCCTTCGCCATGTTGGAAGCGGTAGTCATAGGCGGAATGCGCCCACGGGAATTCGGCGATCCAGGGATTGGCGCCCCACACCATGCACCATTGCCGATTCACCGGCGGCGTGAAGATATGGTAGTTCTGCGCGTGCGTGCCGCCAAAACGGAAGTGACCCTCCACGGGATCCTTGATCTGAGGATTGGCGATGAAGGGACCGCCGGAGAGGTCCGCATCGACGGAGATCTCGAAGATGTCGTTCTGATACGGGCGGGCGTTGGAGTAGAGGGCGAAGTCCCAGTAGTCGTCATAGGCTTCGTAGAGGAAGTAGAGGCGATCGAGTCCCTTCACCCAGCCCACTTTCACGGAGACGTCGAGATCCTTCGGATTGATCCCGCGCGGATGGCCACACTCGGCGCCGTGGAGCTTGTCGTTGCGATACGTGTATTGCTCGCCGGCGATCTTCCAATCATCCGTCTTGCCGTCGATGTGCGGCATCAGCGCCGGCGGGAACTGGAAGATCTTCACCTCGCCCTTGCAGGGATCGAGTGCGAACGCGGCGGCAGTCGTCAGCAGGAGTAAAAACGTGATGCGCATGTTTTGTTCAGTATTTCGAAAATAGCATCGGCGGCGGGATGGAGAATTCGCCCTTCGCCCTCGCGGTCAACCGGCCGCGAGATTCCCGATGCTCCCGGTGCTGCTGGCGAACGACTCGGTCTCCACACCCATCCGCCGCAGCATGCTGACAAAGAGATTGGCCAGCGGCGTGTTGTTGTCGCGGCGGAACGCGATGTGCTGGCCGTGCTGAAAGCCTCCGCCGGCGAGCAGAATCGGCAGATTCGTGTTGTCGTGCGTATTCGCGTCGCCCATGTTGCTGCCATAGAGGACCATGGTGCGGTCCAGCAAGCGCTGGCCGCCTTCCTTCTTTCCGGCCAAGCCATCGAGCAGCTTCCGTAGCAGGGTCATCTGTTGCCGGTCGGCATCGTCGAGCTGCCGCAGTTTCTCGGTGGCCTGTCCATGATGGCTCAGGTTGTGGTAGCCGTCCGTGGTGTCCTGGCCGGGATGGAGGGTGAACACCGGCGTGGCAAACGCGTCCACCATCAGCGTGACGATGCGCGTGGAATCCGATTCCAGCGCCAACCGCGCCATCGAGAGCATCAGGTCGAACTTCTCGAAGAACAGCTTCTTGTCCTGGATGTCAGCCGGCTCCGGCCCGGCCGCCGCGGGCTTGGGTCGCTTCTCCCATTCGCCCGCCAGATGCAAACGTTCCTCCACTTCCCGTACCGAAGTCAGGTACTGATCCACCCGCGCGCGATCATCCCGGCCCAATCTCTGGCCGAACCGTTTCGTATCGTCGAGCAGCGTGTCCAGGATGCTGCCTCGCTCCTCCAGCCTATGTAGTTGCCGCTCCACTTCGGCCGGCTCCCCTTGCACGAACATCTTCCCGAACAGCGCCGGGGCGCTGTCCTCGGCGGGCAGCAACACGCCGTCGCGTGTCCAGGAGAGGCTCCGGTTGGCCTTGTCGATATTCACGCCCAGGTTGAGCGTCGCGAACCGCGTGGCTTGCCCCAGCTTCTCGGCGGCAAACTGATCGAGCGAGATCGAATTGCGGAAACCGCTCTTGGTCGGCCCACGCGCACCGGTGAGAAAACAGTTCTCCGTGCTGTGGCCACCTTCCACCGCCGGATGGGACAGGCCGCTGAACACCGTGAAATCGCCGCGAAATTCAGCCAAGGCGGACAGGTAGGGCGACAGCGTGTAGTCGCGTCCGGCGGTTTGCGGGAAGAACGGCTTGGGCAGCACGCCGAGGTTGTTCGAGATGAGCAGCATGCCGCGCTCCGGACCGCGGGCAAAACACTCGAGCGCGGGCATGGCGAGCGTAACGCCCGCGGCGCGCAGGAAGCGGCGGCGTGTGTTCATGGCTTCTTTTGTACCTCCGTGGGCCCGAGAAAAATCCGGCTTCGCACCAGCGAGACCATCAGATCGCGCACGCGAAAACCGGTTGCGGCATGGGCGTCGAGAATCGCCTCGACCTCTGGACGGTCGGAAAACCGCACCGGCGAACCCGTCGCATACACAGTGAATTGATGCACCAGATTGCGCGCCAGTTGCCGAGGCCGTTCGGCCAAGATCGCCTTGAGCTCACCGATGTCGCGAAACGCTCTTCCGTCCAAGAGCTTGCCGCTCGCATCCACGGGACCGGCGAGCGTGTAAGCGAAATCGTGTCCCGCGCGGTCGATGCCCGCCACGGATTCGCCTTCCTCCATGCCCCGGTAGCGCGTGCGCCACGCGCCGAGTATGTCGAAGTTCTCCAGGGCCAGGCCAACCGGGTCGAACCTTGCGTGACAGCCAGCGCACGAGGCCACCTTGGTATGCATGGCCAGCAACTCGCGGATCGTCTTGGCACCGCGAATGTCGGGCTCCACGGCCGGAACTTTCGCCGGAGGAGGAGGCGGCGGCTCGCCGATGAGCCGTTCCATGATCCACGCGCCGCGGATCACCGGGGACGTAGTGGTTCCATTCGCGGTTACCTTCAGAATGGCGGCCTGCGTGAGGAGTCCGCCGAGCGGGCTGCCCGCCGGCAGTTTCACGGGACGCATGGCGGAACCACTCAATGGCGGAAGGCCGTAGTGGCTGGCGAGCCGGTCGTTGGCATAGATAAAATCCGAAGTCACCACCGAGACCGCGGGCAGATTTTCGCGAATCATGGCCCGGAAGAACGTACGAGTCTCCTCTTCCATGGACTCCACCAGATAGTTGTCGAAGCGGTACTCGGGATACAAACGGATGTCCGGGTCGTCGCGGCGAACGTGGCGGAGATTCAGCCAATAGGCGGTGAAGTTGCGGACGAAGCGCTCGAGGCCCGCGCCGGCGATGAGGCGTTCGGTCTGACTGCGTAGCACCGCTGGATGGCCGAGCCGGCCGGTGCGCGCGGCCGCGATCAGTTCGGCATCCGGTCGGGTGTTGGCCAGGAAATGAGAGAGCCTCCCCGCGACCGCGAAGTGGTCCCCGGCCGTTTCCGGTTCGCGCAGGTAGAGGAAGTGCGGAGAACTCAGGAACGCTTTGTAGCCCGCCAACATCGCTTCGGCGAACGGCGCTCCTTTCCGCAGCCGGGTGAGCACAAGTTGCTCGTACTTGCTCAGCGCCGCATCGGACACCGGTTCCCGCGACGCAAGGCCGGCAAAGCGGCGCAACAGGCGTCGCGCGGCTTCGCCCGGTTGACGCGGCGCTGGCGCCACGCCCAGCTCATCGAACAGCACGCGGTGCGACGGCGGAGGCCAGGCGGCCGGGGAAAGCGGTCCTTCTACTTCGAGCCATTGCACGGCGATGCCAGGCTGTCCACCCTCGGGAAACGGCGGATAGCGATACGTCGGTGGTCCGCCTTCCACGTTACGCGCCAGCGGTACCGGCAAGCCGAGCGGGCTGTACTCGAACGTCTCCTGTTCCCGAAGATGGATGGCGGTTTCAAACTCCTGAGCCACCGGCTGGATATCCATCACGCCGCCCGTTGCGCGCACGTCGCCAGAGACGTCCGGTCCCGACGGCTTGCGCGCGCGGAACGTCATCGGTATTGGCCGGGCGGCTGGAGCGAGTGTGTAGCCTCCCCGTTGCACCACCGCCCGCGCCGAGAATCGCACGCGATACTGGCCCGGCAACTTGGCCACGAACCCCTTGGGATAGCCGTAGTAAGGCCAATGCGCCGATCGAAACAACGCCATTTCGATCGCGGGGTCGTCTTTGAACGCATCAAGCTGTTTGGTCTCGATGGCCCGGTGATTCCGGGCAAAGAACATCGCCTCACGCTCCCCGAACGTTACCTTCGCGGGGAACAAGGCTGTGCCCACGGCGCGAAACTCCGCCACCGGTGGAGGTTGGGGTCCGCTGGCCACGGCCTGACGCAGCGCGGCCTCGGCGGCGTCGAGATAAGCGGTGAGTTGGACCCGCGACATATCGAGCGTCTCGGCCGCCTTGTTGAAGCGATGGCCCTCGCGATCCTCCGGCAGCATGTCGCGGATATCCAGATGAGGCAGATCGAGCACATCGCGCAGATTCTGCTCGTACTCGTCGCGATTCAGCCGGCGCAAAGGACCGCGTCCGTCGCGCACCACCTCGGCATAGTCGGCTTCGTGGATCGCGCGCCGCAGAGGATCGAGCATCGCCGTACGCTGCGCGGCGGAAAAGGGAACGCCCTTCGGCGGCATCTCTCCGTTGGCCACCCGGTCATGCACGCGGATCCACCGTTCGCGCACGGATCGATCGTCGAATCGCCGCGGCAGCGCGGCAAGATCCAAGCCGCCTATTGCGTTTTGGGCGTTATGGCAGCCGGAGCACACGGCTGGCGCCAACGCCTGGCCGTTCGCCGGCAGCGCGGCCAGCACCAGAAGCATCCACCGCATTCTCAACGCTTCACCGTCAGCACGCTCTCCATTTTCGCCGAGTCATAGGCGTGAACATTGGTGATCCGCATCTCCTCGATTCCAGTCTTGGGATCGACGAATCCCTTCACCTGATCCACCAACCGCGCCCGCGTGATCTTCCATGCCACTGTACCGTCCGGCCGGATCTCGGCCAACAGATCGCGGCCTTCGTCGATGCTTTTCATATGGTAGTCGCCGCAGGCGAGCAGAATATTGCCGTTGGCCAGCCGCTGCATGCCCAGCATGTATCTCGTCGCCAAACCGAGTTCCGCCGCGGTCCAGGAGCCGGTCCGGTTGCGCTTGGCATCGATGCGAAGCATCTGGAGACCGGTCGCCGTGGTCGCGTACAGGGAGCCATCGCCGGGTTCCAGCGTGGCAAAGGCAAGATGCGCCGCCGGTGGCGTCTTCGTCAGATGCGGCTCCAGCGCAATCCTCGAAAGGATCTTCCCGGCGCCGGTCTCTACTTCGAGCAATGTGTTTCTCGCATACTGCACGATCCAGAATGCGTTGCCGCGCTCGGCTTGACGGATCATCCGGTAGCGGGAATGCAACGGCTCCGGCCGCAGGTCGGGAATCGGCGTCCGGCTGACCACGGAGCCACTGCGATCGACGACGCGGATCTCGGCGGCCTCGCTATCGAGCATCGCGAACCGCTGGCCGCCATCCAACACAGCGCCCCCTGGAGCTTCCACGTCCTTGCCGTTTCGCACCGCCGCATGCTCCATCACGAGACGGTTCCTCTTGTCGAACACCGCCATGCCGTCGCGGTGTACGTAGAAGATGCCGCCGTCCGGAAGGCGCCAGGCATCCCAGATGTTGCGATGCCCGGGATGCTGGAGGACGCCGGTCACCCGCCCGCCGCGATCGATCTCGATGACTTGATTCTCCGCGGCCAGCAGGAATCGCTCTTCGGCCGGCGCCGGCGCAGCCGCCGTCAACGCGGCAAGGCAGGCCGGCAAAACACATGAGGATGAACGCATGAAACTGGTATTACCATATTTCAAGCAAAGCGCCCTTGTCAATCCGCCGTTACTTGATCGCCGGCGCCAGCGCCGCCGTGTAGCGAAGATGCGCTTCCATCTCCACGCGCGCTCGGTCCGGATCCTGGGCGCGGATGGCTTCGAGGATGGAAAAGTGCGCCCGTTTGGCGCGGTCCCAAGCCACGGGGATGCCGGAGTTCCAACTGTGCGACTGCACGGCGATCACGTAGCGGGAAATCACGTTCAGCAGCGTCGTGATCAGGGGGTTATGGGTTGCCTGCGCTACCTGTAAGTGGAACTCGAGATCGGTCCTGGGATAGTGCCCGGCGACGGTCTCCTGGCGCGCATACTCGTTCGCCAGTTCCTCCAGGCGCTGCAAATCGGCGCCGGTACGGCGAAGGGCCGCCAGGCCCGCGGCCGGAGTCTCCAGCGCCAGGCGCACTTCGAATACCTGGCCGTAGCTGCCGCCGGGCTCGAGCGCGCAGACCAACGGCAGGATCCGTTCGAGCAGCTCCGTGCTCACGCGGCGCACGACACTCTTGCGCCCGTGCCCTGTGTCGAGCACGCCCAGCGATCGCAGCATCGAAAGCGCCTCGCGCAGAGCAATCCGGCTGACGCCCATTTCCTGCATCAGGCTCCGCTCGCTCGGGATGGCCTGGCCAACGGGCCAGGCGCCGGTTTGGATACGTTGGAGCATCTCATCGAAGAGCGATTGGGTGGTGGTGACTCGCATCGTTGCCAACATCCACGATCCCTCATTATTGGGTCCGTAGTCCACAGCGCCCTTTTTCGTCGTCCTGGCCGGTCTCCGTTTGACAGTCGAAGGTGCTTGGTATAAAATTCAACTGGTATTACCAGATCGGCCTCCTTGGCCATTTTGCCTGGACCATGACCGCAACACCCACCAGCGAAGGAGTCTCCGCGATGACACGATGGCAACTGGCGGTTCTCGTTTCCCTATTGCCCACTCTGTCCGCGCAGACCGTGACCGGTACAGTCAGCGGAGTCGTCACCGACAATCAGGACGCGGTCATCTCGTCTGCCTCGGTGCGGCTCGTTAACGAGCGCACACGGGAGCGTCGCGAGACAACCACCAGCGACTCTGGAACGTTCACGTTCCCGGCGGTGCAACCAGGAATGTATGCGATTCAGGTGGAGCAGGCAGGCTTCCGCTCCTTCGAGCGTAACGGCAACGTCGTCGCCGCGAACGAACGGTTGAACGTCGGCGCCATCAAGCTGGATGTTGGCGCGGTGATCGAGAAGGTCACGGTCACCGCCCAGGGCGCTTCCGTTCAATCGGAGAGCGCCGAGAAGTCCGCGCTGTTGACCACCAAGCAACTCGAGACGATCTCCACGAAGGGGCGTGATGTGGTCTCCTACCTGCGAGTGCTGCCGGGAGTGTCGTATCAGGTCGATGCCGAGTCGGTGGGCGGCAATTTCGGCACCTCCACGCCAAACATCTCCGGCGTGCGCAATGGAAACAACAGCTTCACCATCGACGGCGTGACCGGCAACAACGCAGCCGCCCAGAACGTGTTCAGCAGTACGATCAACCTCGACGCCATTGGCGAGGTCAAGGTGCTGATCAATAGCTACCAGGCCGAGTACGGCCGCAACGGCGGCGCAATCGTCAATGTGGTGACGAAGTCGGGTTCCAGTGAATACCATGGCTCGGGCTACTGGTTCAAACGGCATGAGCAATTCAACGCCAACAACTTCTTCAACAACCGCGATGGACGCGCGCGGCCTCTTTATCGTTATTCGACGCTGGGCGCCACGCTGGGCGGCCCGCTCCCCGTCGGCAAACTCGTCCCGGCGCTCGAGAACAAGCTATTCTTCTTCTACTCATTCGAGAACTCGCAAACACGCGAGCCGAGGCCGCTGCAACAAGTGACCGTACCCACCGAACTCGAGCGGCGGGGCGACTTTTCACAGACCCTGGACCTCAATGGCCGCCCGATCATCGTGAACGATCCCGCCCGGAACGGCGCGCCGTTCCCCGCCAATACGATTCCCGCCAATCGCGTCAACGGCGGTGGGCAGGCCGTGCTCGCGGTCCTGCCAGCGCCCAACTTCCTGAATCGTGACATCAGCCGTGGCGCCTACAACTACCTCTATCAGGAAAGCATCAAGGTCCCGAAGACGCAGCACCTGTTCCGGGTCGACTTTCAGCCAACCTCCCGCGATTCACTCTACGTTCGCGGACTGACCTGGCACGCGGACACGCAAGGCTCGAACGTGCCGGCCGGCGCATCCACCTGGGGTTTGCTCCAGCAGCACTACGACTTCTACGATGACGGCATTTCGTTGAGCTACACCCGCACCATCGGCCCGTCGCTTGTCAATGAATTCTCCGCGGGAGCCCGGCATACTTTCGAGCAAGGCCCTCCGCTCTCGGATGCCGAACTGCGGAAAGTCACCCGCGGCGCGCGCAACATCGCATTCGGGCAGTACGCGCAGGAGATCAACCCGCTGAACATCATTCCCCGCGCGACCTTCGGCGGAGTGCCATCGGCGGCGAACATCACGTTCGACAACCGGTGGCCCTTGATCGGCGCCGACGCGACCTTCAATGTCACCAACGGCCTCTCTTACGTCCGGCAAGGGCACACGCTGAAGGCCGGAGTCTTCCTGGAGCGTGCGCGCAACCATGAAGGTCCGGCTGGCGTGTTCAATGGCAATCTCGATTTTTCGCGCGACGTCAATAACCCGGGCGACAGCAACTACGCCTACTCGAACGCGCTGCTCGGAAATTTCCGCTCCTATAACGAATCCACCACGCGGCCCGCCGTGGAGGGCCGTGTCTTCACGGCGCAGTGGTACGCACAGGACACTTGGAAGGTGAACCGGCGGCTTACACTCGACTACGGAATTCGATTCGGGCTGGCCACGCGCTGGAGGCAGAAGGGCGGAAAGTCGGCCTCCTTCACGACGGAGCGCTATGACGGGTCGAAAACGCCGCGCCTTTATGAGTCCGTCCGCGTACCGGCCGGCGTGCGGGCGCGCAACCCACTGAATGGCGACATTCTACCGGCGGTCCTCATTGGCGCCTTCGTCCCCAACAGCGGCGACATTGTCAACGGCATCGTCCTCGGAACGGACGCAACCTACCCAGTGGGATTTCGCGAACGCGATCGTGTCCTTGCGGAGCCGCGCTTTGGCCTCGCCTACGACATCCTGGGTGACGGGAAAACCGTGTTCCGCTTGGGCGGCGGAATGTTCCACCAGAGCCTTCCCGGCGGCGGACTGAACTTGAGGGTGACCCAAACCCCTCCGGTCCAGTTCAACCCCACACTGTTCTATGGCAATCTCGACACGTTCCGGGGAACGTCTGGCGTGCTGTTTCCCAGTGCGGTCGACGGAGTGGAGAAACGCGCGCTGACGCCCGGAACATACAACCTCAATGCGGGTGTGCAGCGCATGGTGGGCTTCGGAACCGTGGTGGATGTGTCATATGTTGGTTCGCTCGGACGGCATCTCGAGCAGACGCGCAACCTGAACACGGTTCCCTACGGGGCGCGGTTTCTTCCCCGGAACGCCGACCCCGCGAACCCGGCGCTGCCCTTGAACGAGAACTTCTACCGGCCCTTGCCCGGATACGCGAATGTCACCTGGCGTGAGTTCGCCAGCGGCTCCAACTACCACTCACTCCAAATGTCGGCGAACCGGCGCTTCATCAAGAGCCTGCAATTTGGCGTTGCCTACACGTGGTCGAAGTCCATGGACTACACGTCTTCGGACGGAGGGGCCGTTGCCCTGTACCGGCCGATTCGGATCTGGAACTACGGCAAATCGACGTTCGACCAGACCCATATTTTCGTCGCCAACTACACATGGGACCTGCCCAAGGCGAGCCGCCTGTGGTCGAACGCCGCGACCCGCCTCGCGCTGGACAACTGGCAGGTCTCTGGAATCACCTCTTTCGTGAGCGGAGCGCCTTCCGGAGTCGACTTCTCGACGGTCGACAACGCCGACATCACGGGCGGCGGAGACGGCGCGCGAGTTATCGTGACCGGCCGGGCGCAAGCGGAGAACCCCACATTCTCGCGCTGGTTCAACCCGGACGCGTTCGCCCGCCCGGCGCGTGGCGATTTCGGAAATGCGCCCAAGGACGTCTATCGCGGCCCGGGCATCTCCAATTGGGACATATCCTTCTTCAAGAACGTTCCCATCGCCGGCGATAGGCGGCGGCTTCAGTTCCGCTGGGAAATGTACAATACGTTCAATCACACGCAGTTCCTGGGCGTGGATAGCACGGCGCGATTCGACGCGGCGGGCAGACAAGTGAATCAGCGTTTCGGCGAAGTGATCAGCGCGAGGGGAGCGCGGGTCATGCAAGGTTCGTTGCGTTTCAGTTTCTGACGAAAGGAGTGAATCGATGAGATCGTCCGGCGCCTGCGCCGCGCTCGTTTCGATCAGTTGGGCCGCCTCGGCGGCCGATGGCCTCCGCATCTACCCGGAAAAGGTGTCGCTGGCGGGTCCGGGCGCCACGCAGCGCTACGTCGTGATCGCAACGGGGACCGGCGGCGCCGATCGTGACGTGACGGCCGAAGCGGTCATCCATTCCTCCAACGCCAAGTCGGTGGAAGTGGACGTGGGCAATGCCGCGGTCCGCGGCGCGGCGGAAGGGGCTGCTCGAATCGATGCGCGCTACCAGGGCCAACGGGCGTCGGCCGATGTGCTGGTCGGCGCCAGCCGTGCCGATCTGACCGTCAGCTTCAACCCCGACATTATTTCGATCCTCACCACCAAGGGCTGCAACACGGCCGCCTGCCACGGCGCCATCGCCGGCAAGAACGGCTTCAAGCTATCGCTGTTCGGCTACGACATCGAGGCCGATCACGACATGATCGTGAAGGCGCATGACGGGCGCCGGGTGCAACTGTCGAAACCCGAAGAGAGCCTGTTGCTCGAGAAGCCGTCATTCCAGATTCCGCACGGCGGCGGCAAGGTGATGCCGGTTGGCTCGCATGACTACGAGACGATGCTCGAGTGGCTGCGGCAGGGCGCGCCGGTTCGGTCGACCGGCCCGAAGCTGGTTCGGCTCGAAATGTATCCGCCCGAGCAAACCCTGCTGAGTGGCGCGGGCAACTCGCGCCTGATCGTAATGGCGCGCTTGACCGATGGCACGACCCGCGACATGACCGGCGCGGTACGCTTTGAGTCCGCCGATGAAGGTGTGGCCAGACTCGATGGCCCGGGTCCGATCCAGCCGGGTCGCGCGGGCTTGACCACGATCCGCGCGCGTGGCATGGGTAAGGCCGCCACCGCGCAGGTGGCCGTCATCCACGCACCGGCCGGCGCGGACTTCCCCGCGGCCCGCGTGGCGAACTTCGTCGATGAATTGGTGCACCGCAACCAGCGCCGCCTGAATGTACGCCCCGCGGCGCGCAGCACCGATGAGGAGTTTCTGCGGCGCGTCTATGTCGACACGGTGGGCCGCGTTCCGAAGCCTTCCGAGCGGCGCGCGTTCCTCGCCGCGCCCGATCGCCGGCGCTTGATCGACACGCTCTTGGCCGACCCGGAACACATCTCCTACCGCACCGTGAAGTTCGAGGATTGGTTCCGCAACACGCAACTCTACAGCCAGGGCCGCGCCATGGGCAGCTTCAAAAGCTGGATTCGCGACCAGGTGGAGCAGGATCGTCCTTACGACGAATTCGTGCGCGAGTTGCTGACTTCAGGCGGCGACACGAACCGGAAGCCCGCGGCCGGCTTCTGGTTTCCGGCCGTCGATTTCATGAACAACAAGTTCGAGGTAAAGCAGATCACACCCACCGTGACCCGCTTGTTCATGGGCCTGCGGCTCGAGTGCGCCGAGTGTCACAATCACCCGCTCGAGAACTTCACGCAGAACGATTTTTACGGCACGGCCGCGTTCTTCGGCCAGATGCGGATGAAGGTGGGAAACAGCGTCTTCCGCCGCGTCTGGTATCAGGATGACAACGCGCAAGTGGAGCATCCGGCGACGAAGAAAGCCGTGGCGCCGAAGTATCTGGGCGGCGAGGAGCCGGCGATTCCCGAAGGGGCGGACCGCCGGGAGTATTTCGCGCGGTGGCTGACGTCGGAACGAAATCCCTACTTCGCGCGAGCCATCGTCAACCGCGTCTGGAACGAATATTTCGGAACGGGCATCGTGGAGCCGTTCGACGACATGCGCTCCACCAACCGGCCCACAAACCCCGAACTGCTCGACAAACTCGCCGCGTTTCTCTTGGAAAGGCGGTTTCGCCTACGCGAGCTCGAACGCCTGATTCTCGAGTCCGAAGCCTATCAGGCCTCATCCACGCCTCCGGCCGGAGCGGCGGGTTCCGATCAACTGGCCAGGCTCCTTTTTGCCCGCTACTTCCCCCGCAAGCTCCCGGCCGAGGCGCTGCTGGACTCGATCAGCCAGGTGACGAACGCCCCGCAGAAGTACGGCGGCCATCCACTCGGAACCACCTCGAAGGACTACGAGGTTCCCGATGCGCCCTCTTATTTCATGGCGAGCTTCGGCTTTCCCCGTCGCGATGTGCTGGCCCATCGCAATGAGGAGCCCACGCTCGCGCAGGCGCTCCATCTGATGAGCCGGACCACGCTCGAACCCAAGCTCACCGCCAAGGATGGCCTCATCGCCACGCTGATGGAACGCGGCGCCACGGACGACGAAGTGGCCGGCGAGTTTTATGAGCGGGCCTACGCGCGCATGCCGCGCGAGAGCGAGCGGGCCTCCGTACGGTCGTATCTCGAATCGGAGCGGAGCGCCGGGCGCACGAAACGGCGAACCTATGAAAACCTGCTGCTGGTGCTGCTCAACACCAAGGAATTCCAGTTGAACCACTGAGGCGCACACCACACATGGACTTCAAAATCACCACCAGGCAAGGACTCTCACGGCGGAGCGTGTTGCGCATCGGCTCGCTCGGAGGCGCCGGCCTGGCGCTGCCCGCCGTGGCGCGGGCGGCGACCAAGGCAACCTCCTGCATCGCGATCTTTCAACTCGGCGGCTGTTGCCAACTGAGTTCGTGGGATCCGAAACCGGAGGCGCCGCCCGAAATTCGCGGAACATTCGGACACATTCCCACATCGCTCCCCGGCGTCCACGTCTCCACGCTGCTGTCCCAGTGCGCCAAGCGCATGCACAAGTGGGCGCTGATCCGGTCCATGACTTCCGATGTGGCGATTCACGATGTGGCGCAGCGCTATATGTTCAGCGGCACGCGGCCGCGCACCGAACTCCAGCATCCCAGCTATGGCGCGGTGCTCAGCAAGGAGATGGGCTCGCGCGACGGTCTACCGCCGTACGTCGTGGTGCCTGACCGCCAGGCCTCCGCCGAGGCCGGCTTCCTCGGTTCCGGCTACGATCAATTCGTCGCCGGCGATCCCAAGAACAAGAGCTATCGCGTTCGCGACGTCGCCCTGCCAGACGGCATGAGCTTTGAGGAAGCGGTGGCCAACAAGAAGCTCCTGCATCAGTTGGATGCTGAGTTCGCGAGCGCCGGGAAGTCGCCCTTGCTCGAGAGCATGGACCTGTTCTATCAGAAGGCGTTCGACCTGGTCTCGTCCGCGAGCACGCGCAAGGCTTTCCAGATTCAGGACGAACCGGACAAACTGCGCGACGCCTACGGCCGCAACACCACCGGGCAGGGTGCGCTGCTCGGGCGGCGGCTGGTGGAAGCGGGCGTGCGTCTGGTGAGCGTTTACCAGGGCGGCTATGACACGCACAACGCGCACGAACCGGCGTACAAGCGAATTCTGCCGGAGTTCGATACCGCGTTCAGCACGCTGGTGGACGACCTCGAGCAGCGTGGCTTGCTGGACACCACGCTCGTTTTGGGCATCGGCGAGTTTGGCCGAACCCCGCAAATCAATCCCGCCGCCGGTCGCGATCACTGGCCCGGCGCGTGGTCTGTCGTGCTGGCCGGAGCGGGCGTTCGGAAAGGCGCGGTGATCGGCAAGACCGACGCCCGCGCGGCCTATCCCACCGAGCGGCCGGTCAAGATCGAGGACATCGGCGCCACTATTTACAAGCTCTTCGGCATCGACTATCACAAAGCCTACGAGGGCCCGAACCGGCCGGTGCCGGTCAACACGGGCGAACCGGTGAAGGAGATTCTCGCGTGAAGACCGTCCTGGCGGCGATGCTGCTCCCCGCGGCGATGTGGTGCGCGCCCGCGATCACGAAGATGAGCCCGCTGGGCGGGCAGCGTGGCGCCTCGGTGCGCATGGAGATCGCCGGCTCGGAACTCTCCAATGTCCACGGGGCCGAGTTCGACACCGGGGGCATTCGCTGGCAACGTACCATCGCCGCGTCCAGCAAGCGTGTCGAAGGCGAGATCGTCGTGGACGCCGGCGTGGGCCTTGGGCCGCACTTGATGAAGTTGCTCAGCCTCGATGGCCATTCGCAAAGCGTCTTGTTCTACGTCGGCCAGTTCCCCGCCGTGCGCGACGCCGAACCGAATAACTCGCTGGCGCAAGCGCAGCCGGTAGCCGCCATTCCAGCCGAAATCTACGGCGCGATCGATGCCGTGGAAGACTCCGACTATTTCGCCGTGGATGCCAAAGCCGGCGAAGAGCTGCGCTTTGAACTGCGCGCATATGAGTATGGCTCGCAGCTCGAAGCCAAGCTCCACTTGTACGACAGCACGGGGCGCCGCGTTGCCTTCAACGACGATGCCTCGGATTTCGACGACAACCCGGTGGTCGCCAAGCGCTTCGACAGCGCCGGACGCTACGTCGTGCATGTGGACATCTATCGCGGGCCGCGCGCTTACGGGGCCGCCGTCAACAACGCCTACGTTCTTCGCGTATCGCGGCTCCCCGTCTTGCACCATCTCTCACGGCTGGGCGCCGCGCCTGGCTCCACGGCGCGGCTGATTGCCGGCGGGCAAGGCTTGGAAGGAGCGTCCGAAGTTCTGCTCACTCGCGCGCGCCGCGCCGAATACTTTCGGATGACCTATCCCACCACGATTCCCGTCACTCCCGAGGCGCCGTCCTCGCCCGTGTTGCGGGGCGAGATCGTGAAGCGTCAAGCGGACAAGCTCGAGGCCGAATTTCGCGTGCCCGCCGGCGCGCCGCCGGGATTGTGGCGCCTGTCGGTGGTTAGCTCCGCCGGCATCGCCGAGGGCGGACTGTTTGAAGTGGCCGCGGCGGCGGACTTGGCCGAGCCACGCGAGATCGATGCGCGCGGCGCCGGGGAGATCGCCGTGAATGGCCTCCTCTCGGCGAAGCGGGAAACGGACTCATACCGGCTGCTCGCCAAGGCGGGCCGGCCTTTGCATATCTGGACGCTATCGGCCCAACTGGGACAACCGGAACTCGACACCGTTCTCGAGCTCCGCTCGGCCGAAGGAAAACTGGTGGCCGAAAGCGACGACGCCGTTACCGGCATCGCTTCGTTGGGGAACGCCGACAGCAGTATGTTCCATACGCCCGCGGCCGATGGCATCCTGACTCTGACCATCCGCGACCGCCAGAATCGCGGCGGCGAAGCCTACGCCTATCGGCTGCGCATCAAGCCGGAGTCCCCGCGCTTTCAACTTTGGACCTTGCCTGACAATCTCACCGTCACGCGGGGCGGGGACGCCGAGTTGAAGGTGCAAATGGCGCGCGAACCCGGCTTTGAAAACGAGGAGGTGAGCGTTTGGGTGGAGGGGCTGCCCGGCGTGGCCGAACCGCCGCGCGCCGAATTCCGCGCCGATCAGGTGTGGGAACCGGGCGCTGACCTGCTGCAGCAGATCACGCCGGAAGTTACGATACCGCTGCGTGTGCCTGGCTCGGCCGCCGTTGGCGAATATACGATCCGCGTTTTGGGCGTCGCCAAGCGTGACCGAGGCGAAGCCAGCCCCAGGATCGTCGAAGCCCATGCCAGCTTGAAGCGTGGTCCGCTAAACGGCTTGTTCAACTTCACGCGGCGCCCTCTCCCGGCCGTCACGCTCCGTGTGGTGGATCCCGTTACCGCGGAAGTGACGCCAGATATGACCAAGATGGAGATCGCTGTAGGAGTACCGGCGCGATGGAAGGCCGCATTGAAAAACGTGCCTGCTGGCGCACCGGTCGAATTACGCGGGTTGCCCGCTTCCATCGCGTGGCGTGAGATCGAACGTACTCCGGGCGCCGTGGAATTCGAGATTGTTCCCTCCACTGCCGCGGCCGCCAAGACGATCTCGTTTACCGCCGAAGCCAATGTGGGCGGCCGGTGGGTAGCATCGAAGGAAGTGCAACTCGAGACGGCCGAGCACGGGGTGTCCGGGGGTGAGCGCTAGCGAGCAAGGTTGCCGGCGGGGTGCTGTCGAAGTTGAGAAGGCAGGGTGCGCTGGGGGTACGGGCGGCACGGGCGCCGTATACTAGGGAAACTCTGGTGGAAATCGCCCGTGAAAGTGCTCGCCATGCGCGAGACAGTAGCCGATGCACTGCGTAGAGCCTGGTTGGAAGGGGGAGAGGCGGGTCAGCCGGGGACCGCTCGCATTGGCCGGCGCCGCCAGATTGCCCGAGTCACGCTCACGCCCGGCTCAGGCTGAGCGGCATTTCCGTTTCAATACACGAGGTAACCGCATGTGCAAGTCTTCCTGGCTCCTCTTACTGCCGGCCTGCGCCCTGTCGCAGGATCCCACGTACTTCCGCGGCGAACCGCTGCGAATCGGCAATCAGGTCCAACTGCTGGTGGACGACTACGCCATCGAGGACCGCTGGAAACTCACCCGTCAGTTGGGCAAGGTGATCAAACACGCGCGGAATCCAATCGTCGTTCAGGATAAGCCCTGGGAGGGAGCCATCGGAGGCTCCTCGGTTTTCCGCGACGACAAGTTGCGGAAGTACCGCATGTACTACGACAACTTTTACCTGACGAACTACTTCTCGCGCCAGGGGCCACCGTACACCATTGGCTATGCCGAAAGCGACGATGGCTTCAACTGGACCAAGCCGTCGCTGGAGGGATTTCCCTTCGGCGGCTATGACCAACATCGTCAACACGGGGCCGGGCGGCAAGCGCGCCAATTCGGCGCAGGTCTTCCTGAATCCGGATCAGTCCGACCCCAAGCGCCGCCACATGATGATGTTCCTGGGCAGCGGCGTGCGCCTGGCCTACTCGGCCGACGGCCTGCACTGGGACACGGCCAAGGAACCGCTGCTCCGCTACCACAGCGACTTCCCCAACCATCTGGTCCGCGTACCGGAACTGAAGCTCTGGCATCTGTACGTGCGCCCGTCCATTCGGCCAAACGGTATCGGCCCCGTGCCCGAGGGGTCGCGCCACACGGGACGGCGTCTGGCGCTCAGCACCAGTCCCGACCTCGAGACGTGGAGCACCCCGCGCACCATCCTCTACCCGGATGAGCGCGACGAACCGGACTACGACAGTGTGCTGGTTTTCCGCCGCCACTGCGTCTTCTTCGCTATGTACGCGCAGATGACTCAGGAAAAGGGCGCCAGCGAGAACCAGGTCTACCTGGCCACCAGCCGCGACGGCATCCGCTGGGAACGAACCTGGGACCGGCAACCGTTCATTCCCCGCGGGGCGCCAGGAAGTTTCGACGGCGGACAGGTGGCCATGAGCACGTCGCCGCCGCTCGAGATCGGAGAGGAGATGCTGCTCTACTACTACGCGTCGCCCTCCGGCCAGCGGGAATGGTACAAGGAGACCTCGGTGGGCGTGGCTCGCATGCGGCGGGACCGCTTCGTCGGGCAATGGGCGGGCGAGCAGACGGGCTACCTGCTGACGCGCCAGTTCATCGTGGAAGGCAACAAGCTGGTGTTGAACTGTACGGCGCTGCCGTCGCCGTATCACAAGGATACCGACGGCATCCGCGTCGCCATCATCGAAGCGCCGGACTACCGGACCAAGGAGACCATGCCGGAGAAGGCCGTCCCGGGCTTCACGCTGGAAGACAGCGACCGGATCATGACGGACAACACGGCGCACACGGTGACCTGGAAGGGGAAGCCGGATCTGAGCGCGCTCACGGGCAAGGCCGTCTACTTGAGGTTCTACCTGAAGAAGGCCGGTCTATACTCGTTTCAGATCGCCCCGTGAAAACCACCTGCTTCCCGGACCTGGATCCACCGCGGCACGCACTTCGATTCATGGACGCGAGATCGTAGTGGTTCACAAGGGCCGGCGGGTTCACCTGGATCGCAATGATCTGGATCGCTGGGCGCATTAGCGGCTTTTTCAAGGTGCGACTTTGCGTCAAAAAAGGCAGTCCCCGGCAAGTTAGGCCTTGGTCGCGTCTTCGCCCCGTTCGAGCCCAATATCCATCGTACTTGTTTACCGCCTCGGCGTGCGAAAAACGGCCTGTTCCATCCTTGCGATACCCACCCCAACGCGAGGTTCCCGCTCGCCGATTCGTCACTACCCTCAAAACACGCCGATTTTCGAAGGTCCGCAGCGGTAAACAAATACTATCCATCAATATCGGCTCTACAGCAGAATCTGTGGGTTTGAGTAGGTTGCCGGATGCAGAGGAGGCAATGCGTTGGAGGGCCGCTTCGTTTTGGAAGTTGAGAAGGCTGGGTGCGCCTCCCGCGGGTCGGCCCCGGGGTGCGGTGCAGGGTGC
>SXGT01125281.1_pt1 | contig 31339 bp, 27 predicted proteins | sample 3176221 | NCBI WGS metagenome assembly SXGT01 (sample SAMN11356862, study PRJNA531348) | freshwater metagenome | isolation source: freshwater sample F1-120 | place: China: Fuxian Lake, Yuxi | collected 2017-12-25
CCGGCGATTTTGACCGGCATTTTTCGACGCCAGTAACCAGCCAGTTCGGCCAAAGCCAAATGCGTGTCATTGACCACAATTTGCGCTGAATCCGTGTCGGTGGTTTGGTTGACCAGAATGGCGGCAGCGCCCGCTTGCAAAGCTTGCGCTATAAAATCATGCCCGTCGAAGTTTTTGCCTTTAATAGCAATATATAGATCCCCAGCTTGCAGGGTTCGGGTGTCGATACTGACGCCAGTCGCCAACAAATCCTGGCCGATTAAGCTGCCTTTTACCGCTGATGTAATCTCGGTCAACATTAATTTCATGGCTTTGGGCTCCATGTAGTCAATGCCTGTTGCGCTACCCGTTGGTCGCTGAAAGGGATTTTGACGCCCCGGATTTCCTGGTAGTTTTCATGGCCTTTACCGGCAATCACCACGCAATCGTTGGCTGCCGCCTGATGAATTGCGGTGGTAATCGCAATGGATCTGTCGCTGACCGGACAGACCTTATCGCTTTGGCAACCGCTTAAAATTTCACTGATAATATTGCCGGACTCTTCCGTGCGCGGATTGTCGTCTGTGACAATCACATGATCGGCGTAAGTTTCGGCAATTCTGCCCATTTGTGGCCGCTTGCCTTTGTCACGGTCGCCGCCGCAACCAAATACTACCCATAATTTGCGTTCGTTTTGGCTGGCTTGTAATACTTTTTCCAGGGCGTCCGGGGTGTGCGCATAGTCCACGATCACCAAAGGTTTGCCTTGTCCGCCGAATTTTTCCATACGACCAATAACCGCTTTCAATTCTGCCAGTTTGGCAATGGCGTTAGCTAATGACCAACCCAATGCCAGCAACACCGCCAAAACGCTTAACAGGTTTTGTAGATTAAAAGCACCGACTAAAGAGGTATTGACGCGCTCCGTTTGCTCGCCCCAGCAAACATCGAAACTGATACCGTTTGTATGGTGTTGAACATGACTACTCATCAAGCATTCAGCATCTGCAATGTGCTGGTTTTGGGTACTGAATGTCCAACGTTTTACGTCCGGACTAACGGTTTGCAAAACGCGCATGGCAACCGGATCGTCCAGATTGACCACGACAAATTGCAACGCCGGGTTGGTGAACAAGGCTAATTTGGCTTGCAAATAGCTTTCCATATCACCGTGATAATCCAGGTGATCCCGACTCAGATTGGTGAATACTGCGCCTTTAAAATCAACCGCATTCACCCGGCCTTGTTCCAGGCCATGGGATGAAACTTCCATGGTTACAGCGCTTTTGCCTTGTGTTACAAAAGATGCCAGCATCTGTTGTATGGCTAATGCATCAGGGGTGGTATTGGCCGTGGTTTGTAATAGGCCGGGTTCGCCCCAGCCCAATGTGCCAATCACGCCGCAATCATCTAGCGCCTGGGCCATTAGCTGACTGCAAGTAGTTTTACCGTTGGTGCCGGTGACGCCAATGATATTGAGTTTTTCTGAGGGTCTGGCGTAAAAACGTGCGGCAATTTCGCCTAAATACTGACTTAAATCGGTAATGGCAATTATTTCAATAGTGGCAGTTTCTGTTTTCCAGCCATCAGCACCTTGCGGGTCATAAATGCAAGCCATCGCGCCATTGGTGATGGCTTGATCCAGATGCTGGATACCATGTTGTAATGCACCATTGAGAGCAATAAACAAGTCGCCGGGAGTCACTTTTCGGCTGTCCAGGCGTAAGCCGCCGATTTCGCAATCGGAAGTTATGGTGGCCAAGCCTGATAAAAGCGCGGTTAATTTCATTTTCTGGTCAACAACATGGGCATGGTATCCATGCCGTCCGGCTCTACACCGTAAATTCTTAAAATGCCGGCCATCACGTTGGAAAAGGCCGGTGCGGCGACTAATCCGCCGTAATATTGTCCGGTTGATGGCTCATCGACCACCACCGCAATCACAAACCGTGGGTTACTGGCAGGCGCCATACCGACAAACACCGATAAATATTTGTCATGGGTATAGCCGCCTGAAGCAGCGGCCTTTTTTACCGTTCCGGTCTTGCCAGCGACTCGATAACCTTCAACTCTGGCTTGATACGCGGTGCCTTCTTTACTGATGACTCGCTCCAGCATATTTCTGACGGTTTGCGCGGTTTGAGGCTTAAAAACTTGTTTGGCATCCGGGTCTTCATCTCGCTTCAGCAACGATACGGAGTGCACCACACCGTTGTCTGCCAGCGCCGTGTATGCCCGCGCCAGCTGTAATATCGATGTCGAAACCCCATAACCGAACGATAAAATCGCCTGATCGAACTCGTGCCAACCCTGATAATCCAGTAGCGAACCACTGGCCTCGCCTGGAAAACCCACGCCAGCGGAGTTGCCGAAGCCCAGGTTGTTGTAAACGTTCCAAAAATGTTCCGGCGGCATGCTCATCGCTAGTTTGGTGACAGCGATATTGCTGGATTTTTGCAGTACCAGCGTCAAATCCATGGTGCCGTAGTTGTGTATATCTTTAACGACATTACGCCCAAGGTGGTAAACACCATGAGTCTCAATCATTGCATTAGGATTGACGTAGTTGCCATCCAGAGCAGCTGCAACCACAAAGGGTTTCACGGTAGAACCCGGCTCAAAGCTATCCACCAGGGCTCGATTTCGATAACGGTTGCTGCGTAATTCTTTACGGTTATTCGGGTTAAACGCCGGTTGACTGACTGACGCCAAGACGTCGCCATTTTTTGCATCCAAAACTACTAAAGAAGCCGAATGGGCTTTATGTTTTAAAACGGCAGTCTGTAACTCCCTGTAAGCCAAATACTGTATGCGTTCGTCTACGGTTAGATGTAAATCTTGACCGGGCACTGCATCCTGGATGTTTTCGACATCCTTGATAATGTGGCCTTTACCGTCTTTTATAACCCGTTTTTTACCCGGTTTTCCGCGCAGAATGTGCTCATAGCCATATTCCATGCCTTCCTGCCCAACATCGTCGATATTGGTAAAGCCCAATAGGTGTCCGGATGTGGCTCCCGCAGGGTAGTAACGTTTGAAGGCTTTTTCGAAATACACGCCGGTAATCTCTAAGTCTTTTACTTTTTCGGCTAAATCAGGGTTAATTTGTCGCTTCAGGTAAACAAAACGTTTGCCCGCCTCTTTTTTCAAAAACAGCTGGAAGTCCTTGTCAGGAATGCTCAGGATTTTTCCCATTTGGGCTACTTTTTCCCTATCCGCTTCCTTGATCTGGCGCATGTTCATCCAGATTGATTGCACCGGGGTGCTAATGGCCAGCGGATTGCCATTTCGATCTTTGATCTGGCCTCGATAGGCGGGTACATCAACGATGCCAATATGTTGCAAATCGCCTTTATCTTGTAGAAATTCCCTATCAAGTACCTGAAGATAAACGGCACGGCTGCTCAATACCAACATGGCAGTCAGCATGCTGCCCAGTAAAAGTTGGCGTCTAAGCGAAAACCCGTAGGCTGGCTTTGACCAACCGGCTCGTGCTCCAGAAAATATGCGCATTTAGGGCTTGATATAAACTATTTTATTTTGAGTGGGTAAAGTGAGCATGAGCTGGCGTCTGGCCTCAATTTCCACTCGGTTCTCTTCAGTCAAGGTGGTGACTTCCAATTGCAGGCGTCCCCATTCCACTTCGTAATCGTCCAGTTGTTTTTCTTTTTTCTGGATTTCAATAAATAACAGCCTGGACTGGTATTTGCTGTAAATCACGGCAATAGCTGACAGCATTAGCATGGCGACCAGCATGCTCAACAATATATTTTTTATAGTGGCCATTAAACTTTCTCTGCAACTCGCATAATGGCGCTTCTGGCTCTTGGGTTTGCCTGTATTTCCTGAGGTTGAGCCCGGATTGATTTGCCCACTTTTTTCAACTGGCCTTTTGCAATGTCTTGTTCTTTAACCGGTAGCCGACCAGGATTGTTTTTGTGGCCGGATTCATTGCGTATAAAGCGCTTAACCAGTCGATCTTCCAGGGAGTGAAACGAAATCACTGCCAATCGCCCTTGTGGGGCTAATAGCTGAATAGCTTGATTCAAAGCGCTTTTTATCTGTTCAAGCTCCTGATTGATTTCAATCCTGATGGCCTGAAAACTCCGTGTTGCGGGATGTTTATGCTTATCCCGAAACGGCACGGCATCTTCAATTAATTTAGCTAATTCCAAGGTGCTTTGAATCGGGCTGTGGCTGCGCTTTTCCACAATGGCTTTGGCAATACGCCTGGCAAACCGTTCTTCGCCATATTCAAACAACACTCTAACTAACTCGGGTTCTGCAACTTCTGCCAGATATTCCGCTGCAGACAAGCCGTGTTGGCAGTCCATGCGCATATCCAATGGTCCATCTCTCAGAAAACTGAAACCACGTTCCGCAGTATCCAGTTGTGGTGAAGAGACGCCTAAATCCAGCAACATGCCGTTGATTTTGCCAACCAACCCCAGCTTTTCGATAGTCGGTGTCAAGTCCGCAAAACTGCCGTAGTGCAAACTGAAACGGTTATCCGATGATAACTGTAAGGCCTGGGGGCTATTGATCGCTGCCATATCGCGATCAAATGCCAACAATTTTCCGCCACTATCAAGCATTTGGAGTATGCCGGAACTATGCCCGCCACGGCCGAATGTGCAATCAACATAGATGCCACCCGGCAGAATGTTGAGACTTGCTAATGCCTCGTCGTACAAAACCGCTTGATGTTGAGGCATTAATATCAGAATGATAGAGCGCCTAATTCTTCCAGGCCCTCAGTATCGTTGCCGTCCAGCCATTCTTGCGCTTTTGCCTGCCAAGACGCATCGTTCCAAATTTCAAATTTGTTCAACTGACCAACCAACACAATATGCTTTTCCATATTGGCGAATTCGCGCAGTTTTTCCGGTAATAATAATCGGCCCTGGGCATCCATTTCGCATTCAGTGGCGTTACCAATCACAAAACGACGCAGCTTGCCTGCCATTTTATTGAGAGTGGGTAGTTTGCTAATGGTTTGTTCCAGCTTTTCCCATTCAGGCAGTGGATATAACCACAAACAACCAGCTTCGCCGACGCATTTATCGTCAACGGCTACTGTCACAATCAATTGGCGCTCGCAGCATTCCTGTAGTTCATCGCGATAGCGGGTAGGAATCGCAATCCGTCCTTTCGGATCTAAATTGATTGAACTTATGCCTCGAAACAAAATACGCCTCTAATTTGCCAAAAAAATCCCTTTTAAACCACTTTACATCATTTTTGCACCACTATAGTTTTCAATGGCAGCTTAGTCAAGAGGCATTCAGATTAAAATCTTTCTTTTTCTACAAGGACTTACGGATAAAATTGGGTGGAGAGTATTGTTTGAACTTAATTTGAAATAAAATCCATTTTTATCAGGCGGTTAATCAAATTTATTGATGTATTGTGTGATTATTCACAAATGAATATTCGAAAAGTTGGATGGAGAGGTGTCAATGGATCGATTTGATGTGAGGGAGCATCAAAATCGCATGGAGCGGGAGCTGCCATGAGGAGGGAGTTACATTTCCGGTTTTTGCTCGCGGGTTAGCAGGTTTTGTACGGCTTGTTTGGGTGGAAGGTTATTAAATAGTACGTTGTAGACTTGTTCAGTAATTGGCATTTCAACATGGTGTTTTTTAGCCAGTAGAAATGCCTCGTGTGCGGCTGAGATACCCTCAACAGACTGGTTTATTTCCTTAGCCGCCTGTTCGCTGTTCATGCCCTGTCCTAGAAACAGGCCAAAGCGACGGTTTCTGGATTGATTGTCAGTACAGGTGAGTATTAAGTCGCCCAGTCCCGCCAGTCCCATAAAAGTATCGGGTCTTCCGCCCAGGATGATACCTAGGCGCATGATTTCGGTTAATCCTCGGGTGATCAGGGCTGCGCGAGTGTTGGCGCCAAATCCCAGGCCGTCGGCAATTCCGGCTGCTATGGCTAATACATTTTTGCATGCTCCGCCGACTTGCACGCCGATGATGTCATTGCTGGTATAGGTTCTAAAGCAATGATTATGGAACATGGCGGCTACTTCTGATGCGAATTGATCGGATGAAGAGGCGATGGTTAATGCGGTAGGTAAGCCTTCGGCAACTTCGCGAGCAAAAGTGGGGCCTGATAAAGCTGCGGTTAAGATGTCTTGACCCAGTGTCTTGCAGACAACTTCACTCAATAGTGTGCCGCTTTGGCTGTCAAAGCCTTTGGTTGCCCAGGCGATTTTGGGGGAGTGTTTCAGCAAGGGTTGAATTTGCTGTAAAGTGGCCTTAAAGGCATGGCTGGGGATGGATAAGAGGATTAGCGGGCTAAAATCGATACACTCTTCTAAGTCGTGGGTGATTTTGAGCTGGTCGGGAAAAGTGATGCCTGGCAAATACCTATGGTTTTCCGAGGCTGCTATTAAATTATGAATATGCTCGGGATTGTGACCCCATAGCATAGTATCGCAGCCATTTCTGGCTGCTTGTATGGCCAATGCGGTGCCCCAGGAGCCGGCGCCTAAAACGCTGATTGATGGGGGCATTGCGAATCAATTGAGTGTTTTTGCTTCGGGGTTTTGCTGATTCTGTTGGATATGTTGCATATACAAAGCGTCGAAGTTCACCGGAGCCAGGATGAGTTGGGGGAATCCGCCTTTGTTGACCAAATCGGATATGGCTTCACGCGCATAAGGAAACAAAATGTTTGGGCAAAAACTGCCTAGCATCGGCCCCATTTCTTGTTCGCCAAAGCCTGAAATTGTAAAAATACCGGCCTGATTGATTTCAACCAAATACGCAGTTGTGTCAGCAATTTTAACAGTCACGGTAATGGTCAGGGCGACCTCGAACATGGAGTTTTCCAGTGTTTCGACGTGAGTGCCCAAATTAAGGTCTAGAGCTGGCTCCCACTTGAGTGTGAATACTTTGGGTGAGTTAGGTGTTTCAAATGAAATATCTTTGGTGTAGATCTTCTGGATCGCGAACTGCTTTTCGCCTGCTGCGTTAGTTTCTGCCATGATTTCAGTGCCGTTGGTTAAAGTGAATTGTTTTTGCTGCTGTTTTTGATGGGTAGTTTGTTTTCTTCCCAAGATTGCATGCCGCCTGTCATATTGAAAACCTGTTCAAAACCCGCTTTGGTGAGTGTTTTACAAGCGGGCAGAGAGCGTGCTCCTGTCTGGCAAGTTACGATGATTGGGGAGGTTTTGTGTTTTTCAAGGGATGGAAGTTTTTCTTCCAGTTTGCCCAGCGGCACATTGATAGCATTTTCAATGTGACTTTTCGGAAATTCATTGGGTTCTCTGACATCAATGACTACTGTTTTGGAATTGTCCATTTTTGTGACAGCGATAAGCGGAGAGATGCTCTCAAAGCCGGTAAAGGAATTGGATATCAAATCCTGAATCAGTAAAAAAACCACGCAAACCAGCGAGAAAGAGAGCAAGTAATGATTAGTGGCAAATTCGATGTATTGATCCATCATGGTGTTTTAATAATTAAATTTAGGGGAGGTTAGACTTCGCAAAATACTGAGCGCATCATTGCAATTAAATTAATGACGCGTTTGTCATCAATATAATAAAAGACTCGATTGGCGTCTTTTTTATAATCCAGTATACCCTTGTCTCTAAGGATGGCTAAATGTTGCGAAATGTTGCTTTGACTGGTGCCGACCTGCTCGACAATGTCTTGCACGCTGATGGCTTGGTCGCCCAGGACGCATAAAATCTTCAGTCTTAGCGGATGAGACATGGCTTTCAAGCAGCGAGCGGCTCGATTAATGTCCTGGTCATCATAGTGTGTGTGGTCGTCGTGGTCTTCCATAGTAGGGTGTTATATAAATTTTAATGCGCTTTGTAATGGCTATTTTCACGCTACGCCAACATATGCCTAATGTATAATGCGCATTAAACTCAACAGGATATCGAGCGAGATGTCGCAAACCCATTAAATCTAACAGAGTGGGCGTGAATGTTCAATAGCGCCCCACGCTGAGGCAATCGAAAGCTCGACAATGTCTGGGAAAGAGTCTTTCCGATCACTGCATAAATTTACAAATTAAGTTTGGAGCAAAAATCATGTCAAATCGACCGAAACCTTTGGTGTTGTTGATACTCGATGGCTTTGGCCTGAGAGCTGAACACGACAACAACGCGATTGCACTGGCATCTACGCCCTGTTGGGATCAATTGCAGCAGGATTATCCGATGACTGCCTTGGATTGTTCGGGGGATGTGGTTGGTTTGCCTGGCGATCAAATGGGCAATTCCGAAGTGGGGCACTTGCATATTGGTAGTGGTCGTTTATTAAGGCAAGAATTATCCCGGGTCAGTCATGAGATTACAGCAGGTGCCTTCTTCGAAAATCCTGTGCTTTGCCGGGCAGTGGACGAGGCCTTGAAAAAGGATAAGGCGCTGCACATCATGGGCTTATTGTCGCCAGGCGGTGTGCATAGTCATGAGACACAGATCATGGCCATGATCGAATTGGCGGCAAAGCGCGGCTTGAAGAAAATCTACCTGCATGCCTTCTTGGATGGCCGCGATGTTCCGCCACGTAGCGCTGAAGCATCGCTTAAGTTGGCAGAGGAGACTTTTAAGCGGCTTGGGGTGGGGCGGATTGCTTCAGTCAGTGGTCGCTTTTATGCTATGGATAGAGATAATCGCTGGGAGCGGGTGCAAGTGGCTTATGAACTGATCGTCAAGGGTCAGGCTGAGTTCGGCAGTGTATCCGCACTAGAAGCATTATCCGCTGCCTACCAGCGGGATGAGAATGACGAGTTTGTAACGCCGACTGCGATTCTGGATGGCTCCGGGCAATCCGTGCTGATGGATAAAGACGATTCGGTGGTTTTCATGAACTTCCGCGCCGATCGGGCCCGGGAAATTTCTCAAGCCATTACAAAACCTGATTTCAATCAATTCGAACGAGGCTGCGAATCTTTGCAAGGCTGTTTTGCCACGTTGACCGAATACCATCAGCAGTTTGATTACCCGATTGCCTATCCTTCCGAAAATGTGACCAACAGCATTGGCGAGGTTGTGGCCAATCTGGGGCTGAAGCAGTTGCGTTTGGCCGAAACTGAGAAGTATGCACATGTCACGTTCTTCCTCAATGGTGGGCGGGATGCGCCTTTCGAAGGTGAGGATAGAATTTTGGTGCCTTCGCCTAAAGTCAAGACTTACGATATGAAGCCGGAAATGAGCGCACCGGAAGTGACCGAGCATTTGGTTAAAGCCATTACGGGCGGACAGTATGATTTGATTATCTGTAATTATGCCAATTGCGATATGGTGGGACATACCGGAAAACTTGATGCGGCAATCATGGCGGTACAAACCATTGATAGTGCCTTGAATGAAATCGTTGCCGCCCTGAAATTGGTGGATGGACAAATGCTATTAACCGCTGATCACGGCAACATCGAGCAGATGACCGATGAGCAAACGGGTCAGGCGCATACGGCGCACACCATGAATTTAGTGCCGTTGGTTCATGTCGGTGGTACCAGGCCGTTGTTGGCGGGTGGAAATCTGGCTGATTTAGCGCCCACCATGCTCGCTATATTAGGTGTTCCCCAGCCCAATGAAATGACTGGACGTTCATTGATCGGTTGAGAATGAAAAGCAGATTTGGCATTTGCCTGCTCTGTATCGGCGTCAATTCTGCGGTATGGGCCGAAACGGATAGCGGGAAATCCCATGAGTTGGCGGAAGTGCATGCTCAAAGAGAACTAGTCGACGACGATGTAAAAAAGCTGGCACAGGAAAGATCCGCTCAGATAGAGCAACTGCGTAAGCTGGAGAAGCAATATGGCGAACATCTTAACGATCTGGATAAAATCAAACTAGAGATTAAGCAGCAAGAGCAGGCATTGCAAAGCGTTAAGGAAAACATTGTTACGACCAAGCAGGATCTGCAGCGTCAGCGCAAAAGTCTGGAAGGATTAGTCAAATCGGCTTATGCCATGGGGGATAAGCAGGGTATGGATTTGCTTTTGAACCAGCGCGACCCTGCATTATCCGGGCGCTTGTTGGTTTACTTCGATTATATCGGCAAGGCCAGGACGCAGAAGCTGAAAGTGATTGAAGAGGATGTCAATCATTTGCAACTGTTGGAGACTCAAAAAAACATCGAGACTCAGCTGTTGCAAGTTAACTTGGATAAAAAACAGCAAGAAGCCAATGAATTGCAGATTTTGAAAACACAGCGAGAGGCGTTGCTGTCGCAAATTGACCATGACTATACGGACAAACAGCGGCAATTGGCTAATTTGATTCATGATGAGAAAAAATTAGCCGCCTTGCTGGCGTCATTCCAAAAAACTGATGATAATGATCGGCAATTACAGGCAGAGCCTGAAGAGCAGCCGCAAAAAGCCGATCTCAAAACATTGAAACCGGTTGCGACTGCCAAGACGATTATTCCCGAAATCAAAAATAATCCTAGTAAACGGGCTTTTGTCGATTTACAAGGCCAATTACCTTGGCCTGTTCAGGGCAGTATTGTGGAGCGATTCGGCAGTCGCCGTTTCGAAACCACATGGGATGGCGTGGTGATTGGTGCTAGAGAAGGCGCCGATATTAGAGCGATTTCTTCAGGAAGAGTGGTATTTGCAGATTGGTTGCGAGGCTATGGATTGCTGATTATTGTCGACCATGGGCAAGATTTTATGAGTCTTTATGCCTTTAATCAGAGTCTGCATCGCAGTGTTGGCGAATTCGTTAATCCTGGTGATCGCCTGGCCTCAGTGGGGCGTAGTGGTGGGCGTTCACAGGCATCGCTATATTTTGGTATACGAAAAAGAGGTAGGGCCATTGATCCGGAAAAATGGTGTCGCAAGCCAGGAAAGGGTTAATTTTTTAGGAAACAGGTTGTTGGAGTTTTAAATTACATGCGAAAAAAAACAAATAGTTTGGTTTTACTGGTTGGATTTTTGCTAGGCGCATTAGTGAGTCTATGCGCAACGGTAGTGGCAGAAAAACAGCCGCCAGCCACACCGGCTGCTGAAGATGTCCAAACCCTGCCTTTTGATGAGCTGCGGCGGTTTACTGAGATTTTTGGCCGAATCAAACAAGATTATGTTGAGCCTGTATCGGATAAAAAATTGCTGGAGGATGCCATACGAGGCATGCTCTCGGGGCTGGATCCTCACTCCGCTTATCTGGCTGAAGAAGAATACAAGGATTTGCAGGAAGGTACGACAGGCCAGTTCGGTGGTTTGGGTATTGAAGTAGGGATGGAAAACGGTTTTGTTAAGGTGGTTTCGCCTATTGACGATACTCCCGCTCAAAAAGCCGGTATCAAGGCAGGCGACTTGATTATTCGTCTTGATGACAAGCCGGTCAAAGGTATGACTTTGGCGGATGCTGTCAAAGTGATGCGTGGTGAGCCAGGTACCCTGATTGTATTGACGGTGGTTCGAGAAGGTGCGGATACTCCCCTGAAGTTTGATTTGGTTCGGGATATCATCAAAGTTAAAAGCGTGAAAAGCCGATTGCTGGAAAAAAACTACGGTTATCTACGCATTAGCAGCTTCCAGTCAGGAACCGGCGAAGGCTTGCTGGATGCGCTGAATGAGTTGAAAAAAGAAAATGAAGCGCCGTTAAAAGGTATTGTTCTGGATTTGCGTAACAACCCTGGCGGTGTGCTGAATGCCGCTGTGGATGTGAGCGATGCATTTATCGAGTCAGGGTTGATCGTTTATACCGAAGGTCGAATCAAAAATTCAGAAATGCGTTTTAATGCCACGCCGGATGATGTGTTAAATGGCTCTCCTATCGTGGTATTGATCAATGGGGGCTCTGCTTCGGCTTCGGAAATTGTGGCCGGGGCTTTGCAAGATCACAAACGCGCCATCATTATGGGTGAAAAATCCTTCGGTAAAGGTTCAGTTCAGACCATATTGCCGACCAGCAATGGCGCAGCGGTTAAGTTGACAACGGCACGATATTTCACCCCATCGGGGCGTTCTATCCAGGCGGAAGGTATTGAGCCGGACGTTACATTGGCTCGAGTCAAAATCGAAGCGTTGGAAAAGGCAAAATTCGAATCGATCAAGGAAGCAGACTTGTCAGGTCACTTGACCAATGGCAATAAAGACTTCAAAAAGTCTGGAGAAGCCGAAAAAGCCCTTGAGGACAAGGATGCGACTGACAAAGAAGGGGAAGGTGCTGAGCAAACAGAAGGCGGTGACTCTGATGTGCGCGATTATCCTTTGCACGAGGCGTTGAATCTGCTTAAAGGCATTGGTATTTTGAAAAGCAAATAAAGCTTAGCGCATAAAAAACCGGCTATCCCTGTTGAGATAGCCGGTTTTTTTGTGCCTATTGAATTTGCTTAATTTAAATCGAATAGCCTTTTATTGAGTCGAAGACTGATATCGGACAGAGAAATCATTGATGGCCGATAAAGCCAGTTTTATGTCGCGAGGGTTTTGGAATTCAAATGCATTGACACCTACACGATGCAAATAAAAAACCTGGTCAGCCATAAATTTGCCGATCGCACGAATCTCGCCTTTATAAGCATAACGGTCACGTAGCAATCGGGTTTGGGAAAACGCGCGGCCATCGGTGAATACCGGAAAATCCAGTTCTATCAAGCTAATAGCCGCCAAATCGTTACTGATGGGTTCAACTGGATCATTGGGTGCAAGACGGATACCAATCTTGCCGGAATGCTGTAGTAACGACTGCTTGGTTTCTTGCCAGCGCTTTGAGGAAACGGTTATGTCACCGTCGACAATAGGGGTGTCGTCAGCAACAAAGTGCCAGGAATTGTCGGATATTTGTTGGTCTTTAATGATTGGCATAGACTTTTTCTCTAAAAGGTTCGAGACCGATGCGTTTGACGGTTTGCAGAAAAACTTCGTCTTCCAGGCGGTTTTGGATGTAGACGTCAAGAAGGGTCGTGATGGTTTCGGTTATCTGGCTTTTGGATACTGCGGGCCCTAACCTGTCGCCAATCGATGCTTCAGTATCTGAAGACCCTCCCAGGGTTAGTTGATACCATTCTTCACCCTTTTTATCCACGCCTAAGATACCAATATGACCAACGCTTTGGTGCGCGCAGCCGTTCATGCAGCCGGACATGTTGATTTTAATTTCTCCGATATCATGGATGTAGTCCATGTCATCAAGTGCAGCGTTGATTTCTCGAGCCACACTGATTGAACTGGCGTTGGCCAACGAGCAAAAGACCAGGCCCGGGCAGCAGATCATGTCTGTGACAGTACCAATATTCGGAGTGGCCAGTTTTAAATCCTTCAGCTTTTGCCAGACTGTCGGCAGGTCGCTGTGTTTGATATCGGCTAAAACCAAATTTTGCCTGTGAGTGCTTCTGATTTCGCCGAAGCTGTATTGATCGGCTAAGTCAGCCAAAGCATCCAGTTGCTCTGCGGTTATATCGCCTGGTGGGGATTCGGGGGCTTTTAAAGAGACATAAACGGCTCTGTAGCCAGAGATCCTATGATCAACGGTATTGTATTTAAACCATTTGGAAAACTCTTGGTTTTCAGCGAGCTGGCTTGTCAGGTTTGTGTCGTTGCCTGCTAACGCATCATAAGCTGGCGGGATAAAATGGGCTTTAATAGCTGCAATTTGTTCATCGCTGAGCAGTATATCATCACGAATTTTGAGCCATTCTGCTTCGACAAGCTGGGTAAATTTTTCCAGGCCTGTTTCTTTAACCAGGATTTTGATGCGGGCTTTGTATTTGTTATCTCGGCGGCCGAGCAAGTTGTAGACCCGGAGTATTGCCTCAAGATAAGAGAGCAAATATTTTTTCTCCAAAAAGGGTTTGACTGTCTGGCCTATGATAGGCGTTCTGCCAAGCCCTCCGCCTGCCAGTACACAAAAACCTACTTCACCGTCAGTGTTTTTAACCAGATAAACCCCGATATCATGCAGTTGCACAGCGGCTCGATCTTGTGCGGAACCGCTAACAGCAATCTTGAATTTGCGGGGTAAGTAGGCAAATTCAGGATGTAACGTGGTCCATTGGCGAATGATTTCGCAATAAGGTCTTGGGTCTTCGATTTCATCGACGCAAATGCCCGCCAGATGATCGGACGTGGTGTTGCGTAAGCAGTTACCGCGGGTTTGGATGGCGTGCATTTGTACAGTGACCAAATCAGCCAAAAGGTCAGGCACTCTTTCCAGGGCAGGCCAGTTAAATTGAACGTTTTGCCGGGTAGTGAAATGGCAATAGCCTTTATCGTAATCACGTGCAACCTTGGCTAGCATTCGTAATTGTTTGCTGGCGAGTAAGCCATAGGGAATGGCTACTCGTAGCATGGGGGCGTGGGTTTGCACATAAAGCCCATTCATCAGGCGAAGTGCACGGAACTCGTCGGCACCGAGTTCGCCGTTTAGAAAACGTTGTGTTTGTCCCCGGAACTGGGTGACGCGCTCTTCAATAAGCGTTTGATCTTGCTCATTATATTGATACATTTAGGCTTGGTTTTTGCTTAGCAGACAGTTTTGACAAGGCCCAAAATAATATACCGGCCTGCTTTAAATGACAAAGAATATTGTATGGTGATAACATGCCAAGCTGATTTTTAATTACATTTTATAAAAACTAAACTTGAGAAAGTGGAGGGGGTTGCTTTGTTGCGCATACTGTTAATTTTAGCTGGTTTGCTGTTTCTACCTGAAATAGCGATGGCCGAAGAATTTAAAAACCTTGGTTTAACTGGGACAGAGCGAGGAATTTACACCGTTTTGATTTTTCTGGTGGCTTATGGCTTTGTCATGACCGAAGAGTTTACGCATCTGCGTAAATCCAAGCCGGTTATTTTTGCTGCCGCGGTTATTTGGGCGCATGTGGCAGTGCTTGCCGGCGAAGCCGGTGTGCCCAGCGAGCAACTCCATAAGGCTTTTGAGCATGACTTGAAGGAATACGCCGAATTGATGTTGTTTTTGCTAGTGGCTATGACTTATATCAATGCCATGTCTGAACGGAATGTGTTTGAAGCTCTGCGTTCATGGATGATCAGAAAGGAGTTCGGCTACAGGCAGCTATTCTGGATTACTGGCGTCATCACATTCTTTTTGTCATCGGTTGCCGATAACCTGACTGCAGCATTATTGGTTGGCGCTGTCGTTATGGCGGTGGGTGCGGACAATGAAAAATTCATCTCGATCGGTTTTGTCAATCTAGTCATTGCTGCTAACGCAGGCGGTGCCTTCTGTCCGTTTGGTGATATCACCACGTTGATGGTTTGGCAGGCTGGTTATGCGGAATTCTTTGACTTCTTCAAATTGTTCATTCCTTCCGTTGTTAATTATATTGTGCCTGCATTTTTTATGGCTCAGGCTGTGCCCGATCTTCATCCAAAAGCTACCAATGAAGCGGCGGTTCAGCTAAAACCCGGTGCGTTGCAAATTTGCGGTTTATTTTTAATGACAATCATGTCGGCAGTTAGCTTCAAGCAGTTTTTACATTTGCCGCCATTTATGGGCATGATGCTGGGTTTATCTGTGTTGATGCTTTATGGATACAGCCTGAAGGTTCGTTTTTCGGTTGAAGGTGTTGCATCTAGTCATTTTGATATCTTTAATAAAGTCAAAGAAGCTGAATGGGATACTTTGCTGTTTTTCTTCGGCGTGGTTTTTGCTGTGGGTGGACTTGGTTATATCGGTTATCTGGAGCTTTTGTCTGTCGGCATGTATGGTGGATTAGGCGCTACAACTGCTAATATTCTGGTTGGTTTGATTTCTGCTATTGTCGATAATATTCCAGTGATGTTTGCGGTATTGAATATGGGTGTGGATATGGATTTGTACCAATGGCTTCTGGTTACACTGACTGCTGGCGTGGGTGGTTCGTTGCTTTCTGTTGGGTCAGCTGCGGGGGTTGCATTGATGGGGCAGTCCAATCATAAATACACCTTCTTCAGTCATTTGAAATGGTCGCCCGTCATTGCGATTGGTTACGCTGCGAGTATTTTTACTCATTACTTGATCAACGGTTAGGTAGGTCAAGGGTTGTTTAAATAAATTCAGAGAAAGCGTTTGGCTAAATCCAAGCAAAATTGGTGGAGCGCTTTCTCTGTTTATACCCGGCCAGAAGTGCTGGGTATGATCTTCTTAGGCTTTTCTGCCGGTCTTCCCTTCATATTGGTTTCTTCTACGCTGTCCGCCTGGTTGGCTGATGAGCATATTGATTTAGCTGTTATTGGCTATTTCAGTTTAGTGGGCGTGGCCTATTCGATTAAGGTGGTTTGGGCTCCGGTTATTGATCGACTCCCGCTTCTGTTTTTAACACGTATTTTCGGTAAGCGACGCAGTTGGATGTTGCTTTCTCAGCTGGGCATTCTTTGGGGGCTGTGGGCAATAAGTCAGTTATCAGTGGGCTCTCAACTGGAACAAATTGCCTGGTTGTCAATTTGGGTGGCGCTTTGCTCTGCTACTCAGGATATTGTTATTGATGCGTATCGGATAGAAATAGTGGCTGCCGAATTTCAGGGTGCTATGGCGGCTATGTACGTGTTTGGCTATCGATTGGCGTTGTTGGTGGCCGGAGCGGGGGCTTTGTATGTGGCGGAGTTTTTCAATTGGCAAGCCTCTTATCAGATGATGGCTTTATTCATGTTGGTTGGGATTGTTGCCACATTGCTGATTCATGAGCCTAAGCACGGTGTAGATCGAATAACTCAGGATATTGAAAAAGGGTTGGAGTCGTCTTTAGGTTTAGGCAATGACGGCTTATTGAATAAAATGTCCAAAGGCTTGCTTGATGCAGTGGTCAGTCCTTTTGTTGAATTTTTTAAACGTAGCGGAAGGCAGGGTGTTTTAATTTTGGCATTGATTGCCCTGTATAAAATGAGCGATATCGCCATGGGGGTAATGGCAAATCCGTTTTATCTGGACTTGGGGTTTAGTAAAAAAGAAATTGCCGATGTGACTAAAATATTTGGTTTTTTCATGACCATATTGGGCACCTCGTTAGGTGGTGTTTTAGTGTTGCGGTATGGAATTATGCGGCCTTTGCTGTTTGGTGCGGTTATCGTCGCATTGACCAACTTGCTATTTGCTGGATTGGCGGTGATGCAGCCAAATTTATATTTGTTGGCTGGTGTCGTGAGTGCTGATAATTTGTCGGGAGGAATCGCGGCTGCCGTGTTTATTGCCTATTTGTCCAGTTTAACCAATACTGCCTATACGGCCACGCAATATGCGCTATTCAGTTCATTGATGACTTTGCCCGCCAAGCTGATTGGTGGCTTCTCCGGTCAAATTGTGGCAGATTATGGTTATGCTGGATTTTTTATCTATGCGGCTCTGATTGGTATTCCCGCTATTGTCTTGGTGATTTTGGTGGTGAAAGTTCAACAGGCCGAAACTCTAAAAAATAATGCTTTTTGAATGGCTAGATGCTAAATATTGAGCTCTGCCAGCAAAGGAATTTATTGAAACGAAGAGAGCTACAAGGCTGGCGTATGTTAATTTTGCTTGCGGTAAGCTATTTTTGAGCTTATCATAACCAGTTCTCTTATGATGTTGCCCAAGCGGGTGTGTGAACAATATGAAACCAGAAATTCATCCAGAATATAAACAGATTACTGTCACTTGCGGCTGCGGTAATGCTTTTGAAACAGGCTCTGTATTGGCTAAAGACCTGCATATAGAGGTTTGCTCTTCTTGCCATCCTTTTTATACAGGAAAGCAACGCGTTGTAGATACTGCAGGCCGCGTTGACAAGTTCCGTAAAAAATTCGGCAAATAATCCGATTTCTTTATTGCAAATTGCCGCCAATTTAAACGGCGGCAATTTGGCGTGTTTAAAACAGCTCTTCTTGAAGCCATTCTTCGTCGAATTCAGGCTCAGGTTCCTTCGGAATTGAATGGTTTTTTGGGGCTGTATCTGTTGTAAAGTATTCCCAAATACCATTTTTGTTGTTTTGAGCTAAAAGCAAGCCGTCTCCCGGATTGATATAAGCTCGAACAATGCCTTCAGGTTCGGCCAAGGTTTTGTCAGGGATGTTTTCAAGGGCGGTTTTCATAAATTCTATCCACATCGGTAACGCTGCTTTGCCTCCCGTCTCCCCTTTTCCTAACTTTTGAGAATCATCAAACCCTAACCATGCTGAGGCGGCTATATCAGGGGTGAAGCCATTGAACCAGGCGTCGCGTTGATCGTTAGTCGTGCCCGTCTTACCTGCTACGTCGCTACGGCCTAATTGTTTTGCCGGTGTGGCTGTTCCGTGCTCGACGACGTCGCGTAGTAAGCTGTTCATCAAAAAATGGATTTCTTTGGAAATTACGCGGGGTGCGGGATTGTCACTTGCTGGCGCAGGCGTTGGGCAGTCGCGGCAAACCGAGTCAGGCTTGGCTTGAAACAACACGGATCCGAAATGATCTTCGATTCGCTCAATCAGATAGGGTTTGACTAAAAAGCCTCCATTTGCAAATACGGCATAAGCGGCTGCCATTTTTAGTGGCGGCGCGTAACCGCTACCTAGTGCTAGAGATAAAGAGGGTGGTAGTTGTTCGCGTTCGAAGCCAAAGCGCATGGCTGTTTCAAGCGCATAAGGTATTCCAATATCTTGCAATAAACGAATCGAAACCAGATTAATGGATTGGCGTAAGGCGACACGAAGAGGTGTGGGGCCCAAAAATTTATGAGTATAATTTTCGGGGCGCCAGTCATTCTCGAGCGATGGATCTTCAATCACAATCGGTGCGTCGTTAATGATGCTGGCTGCGGTAAAGCCTTTTTCTAACGCTGCCGTATAAATAAACGGTTTGAAGCCTGAGCCGGGTTGACGCTTTGATTGAGTAGCCCTGTTGTATCGGTTTCGGTAAAAATCAAACCCCCCCGAGATCGCTAAAATAGCGCCGTTATGAGTATCTACGGCTGCAAATGCGCCTTCAACGGCAGGTATTTGGCTTAAAGCCCAACTTTGATCTGCTAATTGCCTGATCCATATAATGTCATTAGGCTGTATGGCCGATGCTTTATTGTTCTCAGCGTGAACTCTGAGATTTTTCCAGGGAATATTGAGCCAGGGAATCTTGATTTCAGTATTATCAGAAAGGTTGGCGATTATCCCTGTCGAGTGGATACTGGCGACCACGGCTTGTTGGCAATCGCCCAGGGTAAGCAGGTTTTGCAATGAGCTGTCTTTTTTAAATTTTTTATGCGGCAATCCGCGGTAACCATGGCGTTCGTCGTATTGATGCAAGGTGTGTTGCACGGCGCTATCCGATGTCGCCTGCAATTTTGCCGACACGGTGGTGTAGACTTTTAAACCCAGTGTATAAGCATCCTCTCCGTATTTTGCCAGTAATTCCTGCCGGGTCATTTCGGATATGAATGGCATATTGGCTTCAATATTGGTAGGTTGAACCGCAGCGTCATCCTGAGTATTGAATGCTTGTTCGTACTCCTGTTGAGAAATATGATTCAGTTCCAGCATTCGCTTTAGCACATAGTTTCGTCTTTCAAGTGCGCGTTTGGAATTAACGATAGGGTTATAGATAGATGGAGCTTTCGGAAGTCCGGCAATCATGGCTTGTTGGTAAAGCTGAAGTTCTTCTAAATCTTTTCCGTAATAAATCTGAGCGGCTGCGGCCAAACCATACGCACGTTGCCCCATATATATTTTGTTTAAATACAATTCTAAGATTTGATCTTTTGAATAGTGTTGTTCGATTTGCAAGGCGAGCAGAATTTCTTTGATCTTGCGTAGAAATGTTTTTTCGGTGCTTAGCAAAAAATTACGAGCAACTTGCATGGTGATCGTGCTACCGCCCTGTCTTTTTTTTCCGGTAGCCAAAAACTGATTGGCCGCCCTCAATAGACCTTTGTAATCGACGCCGGGATGCGAATAAAAGCGTTCATCTTCTGCGGCAAGAAAGGCGTTGATTTGTTGTTTGGGAATTTGGCTGATTTTGATGGGGATGCGCTTTTTCTCCCCAAATTCGCCGATTAGCAAGCCTTCCTGGCTATAAATGCTTAAAGGGGTTTGATACTGAACATTTTTTAACTGGCCGGTGTCAGGAAGTTCTTTGTTGAGTTCGGTGATAAAAAAGTAGCCAGCGACGAGAAGCCCGCTTATCAACAGAAAAAACATTGCCAAAGACCACTTTACCAGGGTTTTAAAGATGGGTTTTGGCTTGAGTTCTTTCCTGATAGGCACAGATTGATTTTGAATTTTTGTATGACGTTACAAATCAAAATACCTGTTTTTGATTTCAGGAACAACCTAAACTTTGAATATAAACTCAGTGCAGGGTGTGAAAATATTAAAACCTAACTATACTTGCCACCTAGCTGGAGTCTCGCAAGTTTAATTAAATTTGTTGCGGAACTCTTTAAAATTACTACGATTCGATAGGTTTCATTCATGAGCTGGTTTAACAGAAATCAGTCCGCGTTGCTTGGTATTGATATCAGTACTGCGGCGGTTAAGTTGTTGGAGTTAAGTCGAACCGGCGCTCGCTACAAGGTTGAAAGTTATGCAGTTGCTCCGCTACCGCAAGACGCAATCATTGATAAAAATATTACCAATGTCGAAGTGATTGGTGAGGCTATCAAAGTAGCCGTCAAACAATCTGGCAGTCGTGCAAAGCGGGCTTGCGTTGCGGTTGCGGGCTCATCGGTCATGACTAAAATCATTTCTATGCCAGCTTCATTGAGTGATAACGAAATGGAAGAACAGATCATGGTTGAAGCTGATCAGTACATTCCTTATTCGCTAGATGAAGTCAATCTGGATTTTGAAGTCCAAGGTGTTTCGAAAAATAACCCGGATATGCTGGATGTATTGCTGGCGGCTTCTCGAAGGGAAAATATAGAAGATCGAGTGGCGGCACTTAATCATGCTGGTTTAAAAGCGGTGATTGTCGACGTGGAAGCGTTTGCCATGGAGAATGCGTTTACCTTGCTGGCGGATCAATTGCCGGAAAATGTAGAAGGCAAAACCATAGCGATCGCCGATGTTGGTGCCACCATGACCTCGCTCAATATTCTGCATAACGGTAAGACCATTTATACCCGCGAACAAGGCTTTGGGGGCAAGCAGTTGACTGAGGAAATTCAGCGGCGTTATGGGTTATCGTATGAAGAGGCGGGTTTAGCTAAAAAACACGGTGGTCTACCGGATAATTACATCAATGATGTGCTTGAACCTTTTAAAAAGGCCATGCTGCAACAAATAGCCCGCTCGTTGCAATTTTTCGTTTCATCCAGTGCTAATCGTGGCATTGATGGATTAATTTTGGCAGGTGGCTGTGCTTCTATCCAAGGCCTTGAAAAGTTGGTTGAACGAGATTTAGGCATTCCATCGTATATTGCCAATCCATTTATCAACATGGCTTTATCGAATCGCGTCAAGCCGCAGAGCTTAAGTAACGACACGCCCGCTATGATGATAGCCTGCGGGTTGGCGTTAAGGAGTTTTGATTAATGGCAAGAATTAACTTACTGCCTTGGCGCGAAGAACTGCGGAAAAAAAAGCAACAAGATTTTGTTGCCGGTATCGGTGCAGGTGTGTTGGTGACGGTGCTGATTTTGCTGTTAGTCTACATGTATATTGAAGGCATCAAGGAATACCAGACACGCAGAAATCAGCTGATCAAAGACGAAATTGTTGTACTTGACAAGAAAATTGCCGAGATTAAAGACATCGAGGATAAAAAGAATAAATTACTGACCAAAATTGAAGTCATCCAAAAATTACAGGAAAGCAGGCCTGAGATTGTGCATTTATTTGATGAGCTAGCCAAAACAACCCCGGAAGGCGTATATCTCACCAAATTTGTTCAGGTTGAAGCCAATCTAACGATGGACGGTAAAGCCGATTCTAACGCTAGGGTGTCTGCTTTCATGCGGGCCATTGATAATTCACCTTGGCTGAATTCTCCTACGTTGAACGTTATAAAGGGGAAAGGCAAAGACAATGGTGAATTGAATGATTTTTCGCTGACAGCTAAACAGGGGAAAAAGGTCGCTGTTGATCAGAAAGGGGGAGCAAAATGAACCTGTCTGAAATCAACTGGGATATTAATAGCGCAGGCGGATGGCCAACACCCATTAAAATTGCAGCCGGGGTTTTGGTGTCTTTGCTGGTGGTCGCAGCAGATATTTATTACGTTAGCTTGCCCCAGCTCGACGAGTTGGACAAGCTTGAACAAGAAGAAGTCAGTTTAAAAACGGCTTTTGAAAACAAGCAAAAGAAAGCGATTAATTTGCCTGACTACCGCGCTCAATTGGATCAGATTGAGGCTTCACTGGGTGAAATGCTGAAACAGATGCCTACCAAAGCCGAGGTTGCCAACTTATTGGTCGATATCTCGCAAACCGGTTTGGCCAGTGGACTTGAGTTTAAATTATTCCAACCTGGTGCTTCCATACCGAAAGAATTTTATTCGGAATTGCCGATTAACATTCAGGTAGTCGGTCAATACGAGGAATTAGGTTTGTTTGTCAGTGGACTAGCATCCTTGCCGAGGATCGTCACAGTACACAATGTCAATATCGCTCCCCTCGGAAAAGCGGATAAAGATAATAAAGGTAGCCAAGGCGATATGGCTATGTCGGCAACAATCAAAACCTATAATGAAGGTGATGCAGGGAGCAAGCCGGTGAATAAGGCTAAACCTAAAAGGGGGGGCAAATGATGGTTGAAATGCCTGGATTTTTGACAGCCTATCGTCCGTCTAATGTTCTTTATTTTCTGTTGGTGGCTTTATTGACAGCCTGTGGTAATGATGATGTCAGCGATTTAACGCGATATATCCAAAGCGTCAAAGAACGTCCTAAAGGCGCCATCGAACCTTTGCCTGAAAACAAGATCGTTGAAACATTTGTTTTCAATCCTGATGGGTTAAGAAACCCGTTTCGAGCCATTGAAAAAAATAATGATGCGCCAGGTGTGGATCAAGCTGTTGCCGGAGGCGGAATTCGCCCAGACACTGATCGCCGCAAGGAAGAATTGGAGGCATTCTCGCTTGATTCGCTCAGAATGATTGGGACGCTAAAAGATCCGCAAGGGCTATGGGGATTAATCAAAGCCAAAAGCGGCACCGTTCATAGTGTTCGAGTAGGTAATTACATTGGACAGAATTATGGGAAGATCATCCGCATCCTTGATGACAAAATCGAATTGATTGAAATCGTGCCTGACAAGCCTGGAACTTGGCGCGAACAACAAGCTACGCTGGCATTGGCTGAGTAAAGGGTTAATAACCATGAGTATTAAAAATAACAAGACAATGATGATGAAAAGTGACCACTTTGCTCTCAGATGGCTACTGGTGTTGGGTTTAAGCCTACAGATTTTTTCCGTATTCGCAGGTGAAACAACCATTAATCATTTGGATTTTTCCAGTCTGGCCGGCAATCAGTTACAGCTCCAATTGGAAATGAGTGGGCCGGTTACGGAGCCGAAAATTTTTCAAACGGATAATCCCTCGCGTATTGCATTAGATTTTGATGGGGTAAAAAGTAATCTGGCCAAAAAAAGCTTCCCTATCAACCAAGGCGCTGCTAACACTGTCTATGTTGTTGAAGCATCAGGGCGCACTCGGGTTGTAATCAATTTGACCGAAAAAGTGCCGTATGAAACTAAAATCGAGGGTAATAAATATTTTGTAGTGCTCAAGTCTGCTAGTGCACTGGCTGCGGTCAACAAAATGGTGCAAAACACTAGTCCTACAAAACAATCCGCTCTCAGTCAATTCTTGCCTGGACAATCCATTAAAAGCATTGATTTTAGGCGTGGGCCTAATGGTGAGGGGCGTTTACTGTTGGGTTTATCAACCCCCAATACCGTGGTGGATGCCAAGCAGAAAGCCGGTAAAGTAGTCTTAAGTTTTCTGAACACCACCATACCGGAATCGTTGGTGAAAAGTTTCGATGTTTCCGATTTCGCTACACCGGTTCAGAAAATAGAAGCCTTGCCAAAAGGTGATAATGTCAGCATCACGATTTCTCCAAATAATCCTAACTACGATTATTCTTCCTACCAGTCTGATAATCTACTGACAGTTGAATTTCGCCCTCTGACACCGGCAGAAAAGGAGGCGCAACTCAAAGAGAAGCAACCCTATATCGGTAGTAAATTATCTTTGAACTTTCAGGAAATTGATGTGAAATCCGTGCTGATGATTTTAGCGGATCACATCAAAACTCAGGAAGGTAAGGAAATCAATATCATTACCACGGATTCCGTGTCGGGCTCTATTGCTTTGCATGTCAACGATGTGCCCTGGGATCAAGTCTTGGATGTGGTCATGAAATTGCGCGGCCTATCTAAAAGAGAAAATGGCAATGTAATTTTGGTGGGGCCTACTGAGGAAATCAAAGTTCTGGAAGAAAAAGAACTGGAAGCCAGAAAGGTTCAGCAAGAACTGGAACCTTTGGTCAACGAAAATATTCAGATCAACTATGCAAAGGCCGAAGATATTTGCGCAATTTTACTGGGTAAAAGTGTGTCAGCCGGTGCGGCAAATGGTAAGTCGGGGGGCGGTGGTTCTAGTGGCGGTTGCGGTTCTTCAAGCGGTCAACAACGAGGAGCTCAGGCTGCTGCTGGGGCGGCGGCAGGATCCGGTACCACTCAAACTTTGGGCCTATTAACTACCCGTGGTTCAGTTATTGCGGATGGTAGAACCAATGTATTGATTATTAAAGATACAGCGACACAGCTTGAAGAAATTCATAAAATGATAGCCAGACTAGACGTGCCCGTTCGACAAGTGATGATAGAGGCGCGCGTTGTGATAGCCAGAACCAGTTTCGCCAGGGATTTAGGGGTAAGGTTTGGTGTTAACAGTGGCAGACAATCCAATAATTTTTCTGAAAATGCCGCCATGCTGGCTGACTTGGGCTACACCTTTGCGGCAGCCAGTCCGCCAGGTGCGTTGGCAATGACTCTCGCGGCAGGGGCAAATTATCTGTTGGATTTTGAGATTGAGGCTTTGCAAGACGAAGGTAATGGGGAGCAGTTATCTAATCCAAGAGTATTAACATCGGATAGGCAACTCGCCCACATTGAACAAGGCACGCAAATTCCTTACTCAACCGCTTCAGCTAATTCGGGGCCAAATACATCTTTTATAAACGCCACCCTTGTCATGGATGTGACGCCGCAAATAACGCCTTCCGGTAGCATCATCATGGAGATTGAAGTGAGTAAAGATGCCCCAGGACAAGTTGTACCTCAGGCTCAAGGTGGTGAGGCTCTTGCCATTGAGAAGAAAAATGTTTCCACCAAAGTACAAATTGAAGATGGTGAAACCGTGGTTTTGGGTGGGGTTTATGAATCTGACACTTCAACGGCAAGACAATCGGTACCCTGGCTTGGTGATATTCCCTTGTTTGGTTGGCTGTTTACACCGCAAAAAAGTCAGTCCGATATTAAAACTGAACTACTAATTTTTGTGACGCCTAAAGTGGTCAAAGGCAACATAGCGACCAATACGCCTAATTAAAAGCGTTTTTTGGTTTTAAAAATTACTTGGTTCGATCAAGTTTTCGATAACTGATAGCTTCACTAAGATGTGCGACGGTAATGCTGGCAGTGCCTGATAAATCCGCAATGCTGCGGGCAACTTTCAAAATGCGGTGGTAAGCGCGATGAGACAGGCCGAATTTTTCCATGGCCTGTTCCAGTAGCGTATGCCCGGCTTCAGATAGATCGCAGAATATTTTGACTTCTTTGGCGCTCAGCGCTGAATTGGTTTTACCTTGGCGTTGTTCGGCAATTTGTCTGGCGGCAATGACTCTTTTTCGAATCGTGTGACTGGGCTCTTCGCCTTCAATAGAGCCTTTTCGTAAAGTTTCCAAAGGAACGCGGGGCACCTCCAGATGCATGTCTATCCTATCCATCAATGGGCCGGAAACTCTGGCTCGATAGCGACTTACTTGCTCGGATGTACAACGGCAGCGACCGGACGCATCGCCCAAATAGCCACATGGACAAGGATTCATGGCGGCAATTAATTGAAATCTGGCGGGGAAATCGGCTTGTCGATTAGCCCGAGAAATAGTGATGTGGCCGGTTTCCATCGGTTCACGTAAAACTTCCAGTACCTTCCGATCAAATTCCGGCAATTCATCCAAAAATAACGCGCCATGATGGGCTAGTGATATTTCGCCAGGTTTGGGGTTGCTACCACCCCCAACTAATGCGGGTGCTGAAGCCGTATGATGCGGTGAACGAAATGGCGGCTGCCGCCATTGGCTGACATCCAAGCCATGGTCACTGATCGATGCAATGGCAGCACTTTCCTGAGCCTGTTGTTCACTGAGCGCGGGTAAAATGGTTGGCAGGCGTGCGGCCAGCATTGATTTGCCTGTGCCCGGTGGCCCTAGCATGATCAAGTTGTGAGCCCCAACAGCTGCGATTTCCAGCGCGCGCTTAACGTGAAACTGTCCGTGCACGTCTGCAAAGTCGATGCTGAAGTGAGCTTCTATCTCCTCATGAGATGGGGAAACGGGTGAAATCAGTTGTTGGCCGGAAAAATGGGCGCAGACCTCCAATAAATTCCGCGCCGGCAACAATATGCTGTCTTTTACCAATGCGGCTTCAGCTTGGTTGCAAACTGGCAGAATCAGTTGCCTAAAAGCGTTGCGCGCGTGAATGGCGACCGGAAGTGCGCCAGAGATGGGGCGTAACTCGCCGCCCAGGGAAAGTTCTCCTACGCATTCATATTGTTGAATATTATCTTTAGGAATTTGTCCTGAGGCGGCTAAAATGCCTATAGCAATGGCAAGATCGAATCGTCCGCCTTCTTTAGGCAAATCCGCAGGGGCCAGATTAATCGTAATCCTTTGAAATGGAAATTCAAAGTGCGAGTTGATGATGGCACCGCGCACCCGGTCTTTGCTTTCCTTGACTGCAGTTTCAGCCAAACCTACGATGTTTAAAGCAGGCAGGCCGTTACTGACATGCACCTCAACGGTCACCAGTGGCGCATCGATACCGGATCGACCTCGACTGTAAACGATGGCCAGTGACATGGGAGCCTATTCGGGCATCAGGCGTTTTTCAAGTTCTTCGACGCGTTTTTCCAGGGTTTCAAGACGTGAGCGAGTTTTAGCCAATACGGCTTTTTGCACTTCAAATTCTTCACGACTGACCAGATCCAGTTTGGATAAAGTGCTCTGCAACAGGGCGTGGACGTTTTTTTCCATGTCGTCTTTAAAATGATGTAATCCCGGTGGGATAGCATTGGCAATACGATCGGCAAAATTATCAATGGATTTGGAATCAAACATATCGGTTACTCTTGGTCTATAAAAGGATGGTAGTCAGAGACGTGATCTCTACAAATTTTATGGGTGTCATCGCGATCCAGAGGCTCTTTGGTTAATCCACACAAATAGTGATGGGCTTCCACCGAAAAATAACTACAAGATCGGCATAAACCAAAACTTCTAGTCTGGTTAACTTTTTGCAAAACACTCAAAGTGGTTTGCAAGGCATTTTCAATGCTGCTGAATTCATGGCGACTCACTTTTGATTCTGCCTGTTTGAATATATCCAGCGGCTTAAGTTCTTCGATTAATGTGCGTCCGGTTTCGGTGAGTTCTAAATGAATCACTCGGCCATCAACGATATCGGTTGTTTTTTCTAAAAACCGTTTGCGCTCCAAAATCTGTATGGTTTGCGATACGGTGCCTTTGGTTAAACCGAAATATTCGGCGACAGAAGCATGGGTGTTGCTATATTTGTTACATTTGGATAGATATTCCAGTACTTGTCCGTGTATGGGTTGCAAACCAATGGCTGCGTATTTTTTACGCTCTTCGGAGCGCAATAATGAGCTGATTCGTTCTATCAGCTTAAAAGTTTCCAGTTCATGCATTATCTGAATTCTAGCATAAGCCGAACTGCCTCCCTGCAATTGATTTTAATGTCGAAATTTTATTTTAACCAGGCTGAGTCAAAATTGAATCAGCGTATTTTTTAAATTAACTCTGCATCATGGATCCCTCATTAAATAATCTACTGGCCGCTGCTGATGGCGTCATTCTTGGCAAGCAACATCAGATTCGTTTGGCTGTTTGTTGTTTATTGGCAAAAGGTCATTTGTTGATTGAAGATATTCCGGGGGTCGGCAAAACCACCTTGTCGTTCACCTTGGCACATTTATTCGGCTTGGCGTATCAGCGCATCCAATTTACCAGCGATATATTGCCTGCCGATATCATTGGATCTTCGGTATTTGATTTACAAGAAAACAGTTTCAACTTTCGACCAGGGCCTTTGTTTAAACAGATGATTCTGGCTGATGAGATCAATAGAGCCACGCCTAAAGCCCAAAGTGCCTTGCTTGAAGCCATGGAGGAACAGCAAGTTACCGTGGATGGCCAAACGCATTTGTTACCTAAGCCTTTTTTTGTCATAGCGACCCAAAATCCTGCGCAGCAGATTGGTACCTTTCCTTTGCCGGAATCTCAGTTGGATCGATTTATGATGAGAATCGAGTTAGGGTATCCCAATCGCCAGGCCGAGCGAGAGTTATTGTTGGGGAGGCCTCGACATGAACTGATTCAGAAATCGCCGGTATATCTACCACCCTTGAAATTGGCCGAGTTTCAACAAGCGGTAAGCAATGTCCACGTAGCCCCGGCTTTACTGGATTATTTGCAAGCTATCATCGAATTTACCCGACAATCCAGTCAGTATCCTTGTGGTCTTTCCCCGCGTGCGGGTTTGGGATTATTGACTGCAGCGAAAGCCTGGGCATTTATAGCGCAGAGACAGGCCGTATTGCCTGAAGACGTGCAAGCGGTATTACCGGCAGTGGCGGGGCACAGGCTTATTGCAAATAGTCAGGATTCGGCTGCGACAGTGGCGCCCATACTTAAAAATGTGAGTATCCATTGAAGGAGCCTGCTTTATCGTTAATCCAGCGCTTCAGGTTGAGCCGGTTTTTTCAAGGCGAAGCGGCTTGTTTGGGGCCGATTACATTAAATCAACGCAGAATATTTATATTGCCCAGTCAATATGGCTTGTTGTTTGTTGCTGTTCTTGTAGTGATATTGCTGATTGCATTTGTCTACAACAATAATTTGGCTTACATGCTGGGTTTTTTATTGGCCAGCATTTTCTTTGTCACGATTTTGCATTGCTTTAAGTCTTTGGATGGTTTGGTTATCCGGACTGGATATAGTCAGCCGGTTTTTGCCGGTGCCTCAGCAGCCTTTGCATTTCAAATTCAAAACCCTACAAACCAATTTCGTTTTGCCATTGATGTGCGATTAAAAGAAAATTTGTTTATTGATTTAAGTCCCAGCCAGACTCAAATGCTGACTTTTTATAGACTCGCAAATCGGCGTGGTTGGCTGGATTCGGGCACGTTAACCTTAAGTAGTCGTTACCCTTTGGGATTGTTCAGAGCCTGGTCTCCAATACGGCTGGAGAACAAGGTTTTGATATATCCAAAGCCTGCAGCGGATTTATTACCTTTTCCTGAAGCCGACACGGGGCATGAGCAGAGCGCTCAACATCGAGGCGATGGTGATGAGTTTTATGGGCTAAAAGCCTATACGCCGAGCGATTCGATCCGGCGTATCCACTGGAAAAGCTTGGCAAAAGCTCGTGGCTTATTAACTAAGGAGTATGTTGGGGGGCAAAGTTCTCAACTATGGTTGGATTACGCATCGACTCCGGGGATGGGTGTTGAAGAGCGTTTAAGCCAATTGTGTCGTTGGTTGATTGAGGCTGAACAAGCGGGTTTGTTTTATGGATTGATATTGCCGGGGGTGAGCATTGAACCTGATACAGGTAAATTGCATCAGCAAAAATGCCTTGAAGCTTTGGCGCTGTTTTAACGGCGTTTCAACAAGCAGAGCGGAAATGACGGCATTGTCTTAGCTGCTGTTAATGTTGACAGGATAAGTCCGGTATTAAGCGTTGTACGGATTTTTTGAGGAAATCACGATTTTGGTATAAGAGCAAAACTAAGTTATTTGACATGAACTATGTTAAATAACTTAGATTAATTAAGTAAAATATAAGCACACAATATTTAATGTTACTAAGCCCCCTGGATTTGCCACGCATCTAATGTTGGCCCGCCTATTGCAAGGATGTAAGCGATAGCACTGGATTGCTCAAATTTCCCATAAATAATCACGCTTGGTGCGTACCCGGACTGCTTAGGCGGTTGGCGGCGGCTTCTGTTTTTAAGGAAGAGAATACGATCGAGCGTTGTTTGAAATAGGCGGTTTTATGAAACTTCGAATTGTCAACGCAACCAATGTAAATGTAGTTGTTGATAAACATAAACACAGTATCAGTATTTGATCCAGGATGGCTGAATGAACATGAAAACAGGGATAAGCAGCGGGCTTAAAAAAACGCTTATGCGATCAACTGCAATTGCAGCCGTAGCAGCATCTATGGTTTTGCTCTCTTTGCAATATCAATCCACCAGCAACGAAACTTTGGATGTGGCAAGCGTTGGGCATGGTGATGTCAATACGTTAAAAGCAGCGCTGGATGTTTGGCGAGACAATTATGAAGCCAAAGGCGGCAGTCCTGATGTGTTGAAAATATCATTGGGTTACTCAAAAGTGGTGTCTGCAGAATTTACTCCGGCACGAGGCCAGATATCGCTGGATTTAAAACAAGGTAATCTAGCTTTTCAGGCTTCCGGGCTTAAGGCAGGCAATTATGCCTTGTGGTTTTCGGATCACTTGAATGAAGCGGACACTCAAAATAAAGCCATCAAAGTGGGTGGTTTTACGGTGGCTGAAGGCAAAGGTCGACTGGATGCGCAGTTGGAGAGGAACGCGTTGTTTGGTTTTACCCTGAATTCTGTTTCTGTCACCCGGAGCGATCATTCACCCACTGAAGGCGTCGTTATTACAGGGGCACCGGATTTGATGCATAAACTCTATTATGCAGACAAACCATGGCTAACCACCGCAATGGGCGATTTTCAAAATTTGGCTTCAGAGTCGGCTACCTTTGCTTTTTTACTGCCCAAAGCTGCCCAAGCCGGTACTTTATCCGACCTCACGCCGGTATTGGGAGATTTGGTGGCAAAAGGTCGGCAAATTTTTCATAACGAAACCTTTGCGGGTAACGGGCGTACTTGTGGTACGTGTCACCGTGCGGATAATAATTTCACCCTGGATCCCAATTACATCAAGTCGTTGCCACAGAAGGATGCTTTATTTGTAGCGGAAACCAATCCGGCTTTGGCTGAGTTGGAAAATCCAGTGCTGATGCGAAAACATGGCCTGATATTAACCAATGTGGATGGCCCGGATGTCGATACTTTTCGAAGCGTGCCGCATACGTTATCAATGGCAACGACTTCAAAAACTGAGCTGATACCCGATGGTGGAGAGTTTACAGCCGATGCGGCGTTTGCCAGCGCAACCGGCTGGAGTGGCGATGGAGCCCCTGGCTC
>SXGT01908861.1_pt1 | contig 31333 bp, 19 predicted proteins | sample 3176221 | NCBI WGS metagenome assembly SXGT01 (sample SAMN11356862, study PRJNA531348) | freshwater metagenome | isolation source: freshwater sample F1-120 | place: China: Fuxian Lake, Yuxi | collected 2017-12-25
CGCCCGTTGTAGAGGTCCCAGAGCTCAGGGCGCTGGTTCTTCGGGTCCCACTGGTGCCGACTGTCGCGGAAGCTGAACACGCGCTCTTTCGCGCGGCTCTTCTCCTCGTCGCGGCGAGCGCCGCCGAAGGCCGCGTCGTAGCCGCCGGCCTTGAGGGCCTCGACCAGCGCCACCGTCTTGGTCAGGTGCGTGTACTTGTTGCTGCCGTGGTCAAAGGGGTTGATCCCCGCCGCGATGGCCTCCTTGTTCGTGTGGACGATCAGGTCGAAGCCGTGGCGGGCGCAGAAGGCGTCCCGAAAGGCGATCATCTCGCGGAACTTGAAGGTCGTGTCGATGTGCAACAGCGAGAAGGGCAGCGCGCCGGGGTAGAAGGCCTTGCGCGCCAGGTGCATCATCACCGAGCTGTCCTTCCCGATGGAGTAGAGCATCACGGGGTTCCGAAACTCCGCGACGACCTCCCGCATGATATAGATGCTCTCAGCTTCAAGCTGCTTGAGGTGTGAGAGGATGTAATTGTTCATCTTTTCTCTTCAAGATGGCCGAGGCGCCGGGCGCCAGAGGCCCTCCTTGTTTCACGACCCAAGCCGATTTGTCCATCCCAAAGGCGACCCGAGGCGGCCCAGGCGCGCGAGGTCGGGCGCGCCCGGCGCGGCGGGAGGGTTCAGCGCAGGGCCCCGAGGATGGGGGCGGCGGTCGGGAGGATGGGGGCGGGGTCGACGTCGGCCAGGGCCAGGAGGGTGGCGCCGAAGTCCTCGGCGGCGACGCCGAGCGCGTCGGGGTCGAGGTCACCCGAGGCGGGGTCCACGCCGACGCCCGAGAACTGGAGGTCGTAGGCGCCGATCTGCCGCCCCCCGGCGGTGGCATTGCCGATGATCATGGCCGAGGTGTAGGGCCAGTGGTCGCGGCCGACGGTGGCGTTGTACTTCGGCGTGCGGCCCATCTCGCTGAGCATGACCACGACGGTGTCGTCGATCAGGGGCAGCCCCTCGGGGCCGGGGGTGCTGGTCAGCCGCTCAAGGAGGTTCGTGAGGCCGTTGAAGAGCGCCTCGAACTGCGGGCTCTGGGGGGCGTTGTCGTCGTGGGTGTCCCACACGCCGTCGTCCGTGAGGGTGACGGCGCGCGAGACGCCGGCAGAGAGCGCCGCCACGGCCATGTCGACGCGGGATCTGAAGCTGTAGGCCTCCAGCGGCAGGTCGCCCTGGAGCTTCTTGAGCTGGACGCTCTGGCGCAGGCTCGTGTCCAGCTCCGAGGCCAGGCGCCGCCCGCCCTCGGTCTTCATGGCGGCGAGGGCCCGCTCGGCGCGGCGGGCCACGAAGCGGTCGAGCAGCAGGCCGGCGCGGGCGCCCGGCCCCCCGCCGTTCAAGTCCGTATCAAGCACGATGTCGCCCCGCACCAGGCCGCCGAGCTGTCCCTCGCCGGCGCGGGCCACGGCGACCTCCAGGTTGCCGGGCAGCGCGGGGCCGTTGATGACCAGCGAGGGCATGCTGTAGCGCCCCAGCTCGGCGTGGCCGATGAGGCTGGGCCAGTCGGACTCGGAGCCCGAGGAGCTGCCCGTCATCGCGACGTAGGTGCAGACGTCGTGGGCGACGCTGCGGGTCGAGATGCCGTTGAAGACCGTCGTGACAGGCCCCCAGGTCTCGAAGAAGCGCCGCACGCCGGGGCGCGCCGGGTGATCGACGAGGTCGAAGCCGCCCACGCGCATCCGCTCGGCCTCGGGCTCCATGTCGACGAAGGGCGAGTCGAAGAGCGGCGCGAAGACGCACAGGGGGTCCCAGCCCCCCTGCGCGAAGACGAAGACGAACCTGCGGCCGGCGGCGGCCTGCGCCCCCACGAGGCCGGGGAGGCCGACCAGCGCGGCGCTGCCAGCCAGCGCGCCCAGAAACTGTCGCCGGTTGATCATCGGCCCCTCCTCAATACATCACGAAGCGCGGGTCGCGCAGCAGCACCGAGAGCATCCCGGCCCAGGCCTCGCGCGGGCTCAGCTCGCCGCGCTCGACCAGGTCGCGCCACAGCGCCGCGCTCTCGACGATCTCCGGGTCGTCCGCGCCCAGGCTCAAGCCCAGGATCGCGCGGTGAAGGCGAACAAAGGCCGCCGGATCGGGGTCCTCCCCGTCCAGATCGACCGCGCCGAAGACCCCCTCGGCGCGATCGGGCAGTTCGTTGACCAGCGCCCAGGCGGCGGCCTCGGCCACGCGGCTCTGGACCAGAGTGCGGGTGGCGTTGGGCGAGCTGGGCGGGGCGTCCCCCGAGGCGCCCGAGAGCCCGCCGCCGAGGACGTGCACGCCGTAAGTGTCGCTGCGCAGCATGTTGATGCCGTCGGAGGTCATCCGATAGCCCGTCAGCGCGAAGACCGCGTCGTCCAGGACCTCCGGGCTCATGATCTTGCGCTCGATGGGCGGCCTGACCCCGTCGTCGCCGCCCCGATAGGCCGGGTCCGAGAGGATCGAGCGCACCAGCGCCCTGATCGTCAAGCCACCGTCCTTGAAGGCGGCCGTGTGGGCGTCGAGGGCCGCGCGATCGGCCGCCGCCGCCGGCCGCCCCATCAGCCCCTCATAGAGCCGCTGGGTGGCGCAGGCGGCGAAGCGCGGGTCCGCCGCGATCTGACGCCCCAGATCCGCCAGGTCCTCCCCCGGCTGCCCGTAGAAGGCCGGCGCCTTGTTCGTGAAGAAGCGCCAGTCCTCGGCGGCGCCAACGTCGTAGACCGGGTAGGGGTCGCCGTCCTGCTCGTTGGCGAAGCCGAAGAGGTAGCTGGCGATGGGATCGAGGGTCGCGTGGCAGCTCGTGCAGGCCTCGTTCTCCTCGATGGCGTTGGCGATCCCCTCCTCGTCGGTCAGATCGATGTTGCGCGGGAAGTCGATGGGGCGCAGCAAGTAGTTGTCGCACAAGAGGATTCGCGAGATGGCGTTGGCGCGGCCCCGGTTGATGTTCGTCTCGTTGGTGACGTACCGGAAGTAGAGGGCGTTCATGGACAACACCCCGGCCTTCGGGCGCTCATCGCGGTAATGGACCTTCTGCCACCCCCCCTTGTCCTCCCGGTAGCCGCGCACCGGCCAGAGCCTCGCCAGATCCTCGTTGACGAAGGTGTAATCGGCGTCGATGACCTTGGTGTAGGGCAGATCGTGGACGGCGATGTGCTCCAGCAGCTTGAGGGGCTCCTCGGCCACCGAGGTCTGGTACTGGGGGTCGACGCCGTACTCGACGCCGGGCAGGTAGTAGAACTCGAAGCGCGTGCGCCACGAGACCGCGAAGATGTCCCGCACCCGCGAGCCGAAGGCCTCGTCCTGCAGGTAGCCGTCGATCAGCCCGTCGAGCGCCGACGGGTTGACCTCGACCTGCCTCAGATCGGCCTCCGAGGGGCGCTGACCCCTCAGATCGAGGCTGGCGCGGGTCAGCACCTCGGCCGCGCTCAACGCCCCCGGCTCCTGCTCCTGCAGCGGCGGTTGCGGCGGCCCCTGCTCAACCGGCTCGGGCGGATCGCAGGCGATCTGGGCGAGCAACCCGGCGGCGATGACGCAAATCTTCAGGTTTCGTGCTGACATGTCCTTGCTCGGGTCGGCGCATCTGGCCCTGTCGCCCTCAGAGAGCAAGCGTAAGGCAAAGGATGTTGTTTGTCACCGGCCTGAAATGGCGGCGGCGGTGTGCTACCCTGGCCGGGGAGCCCTTCAACGAGGTGAGGCGCGATGACCGAACGATCAACCCCACGGGGCGCATTCTGGATGGCGACGGCTCTCACCGTGGTGGCGCTCCCTTCGTGGGCCGCCGCCCAGGAGGAGGCCTGCGTCGCCATCAAGGCCTGCGTCGACGCCTGCGAGGGCTTCGACGACGTCGATTGCGTCGACGCCTGCCTCGCCTCATCCCCGGAGGACCCCGAGGCGGTTCGCCTTTTCGAAGAGGCCTTCGCCTGCATCCGCGACAGCGAGTGCGCCATGGAGGACCTTGAGTGTCTGGGGGATGCGTGCGGCGAGCGCTTCTTCGAGTTGGACGATTATTGCGGCTTCGAGGACGAGGACGGCCGGTGTGACGCGATCGGCGAGTGCAGCGACGCTTGCGAGGACGCAGCGGACGGCCTCGCATGCATCAACCTCTGCATCGAGCAGGAGGAGGACGAGGAGGTCGCCGGAGTCTACTCGGATCTGATCGCGTGCCTGCTGCAGAGCGGGTGCCCGGAGGGGGACGAGGCCTGCTTCGCGGAGGCCTGCGGCGAAACCTTCCTTGAGGTGGAGGCGCTGTGCGGGGGCGGCGAGCGCGAGGACGACTTTGGCAATGAGCCCGTGGACGACTGCGCGACGAGCCCGGGGCCAGATTGCTGCCTCCTGGCCAACGACGGCGAGTGCGACTCGCCCGATTTTTGCGACGAGGGCACCGACACCACGGACTGCGCGGCGATCGCCGAGCCTGAAGCCTCGCCCGAAGCCTCGCCCGAGGGGCCGCCTGCCCAGGAGGCGGCGGACGATGAAGGCTCCGAGGGCTGCGCCACGGCCCCTGGGGCGCCGATGGGGGCCGGGTGGCTCCTGGCGGCGCTTGGGATCGCGTGGGCGCGGCGGTCGTCGCGGCGAAGGGGGCGGCGGGGCCTCTGATGCGGCGCGGGCGAGCCCTCATCGGCCGCCTCGCGGACGGGACTGAGCGGCGCCGCAGCGGCGTTGAAGCTCTGCGACGAGGGCGGCCACGGGGCCAGCGCGACACCTTGACACGGCTCGAAGCCTTGGGAGAGCGAAGGTGCAGACGACATGGAGCGAGGGCGGCCGGCTGATGGGTGCGACCAGTCCACGCCGAGAGGGGCGCGCGGCGGCGATCTGCGCGGCGATCTGCGCGGCGATCTGCCTGCTGTCGACCTCCGGGGCGCAGGCCAAGGACAGGAAGGCGGCGCAGGAGGTCACCGGCGCGGCCAGGACGCGCGCGCTCCTGCTCAACGGCGGCGGCAATCCCAAGATCAACTTTCTAAGTCATTTCCATCACTTGCAAGACATGATGGGGGTCCTCGTCGATCGCGGCATCCCGAAGGGCGAGATCGTGGTCTTCTCGTCGGACGGCGAGGACAGGGGAGAGGATCTGACGACGCAGTCGGTCGATAAGACGCCGAAGGGCTTCTGGCTGATCAGCGGCACGGCGGTGGGCGACAAGCTCACCAAGGGGCGTGAGCTCAAGGACACGCGTTGGGAAGGGGTCAAGCTCAGGCCGGCACGCCATGAGGCGCTGCGGGGCTGGTTTCAGGAGCAGGGTGAGGCGCTCAAGGCCGGCGACACGCTGCTGATCTTCGTGACGGATCACGGCCGCAAGGGGGAGGACGACCCCGACAACGGGACGATCGTGTTGTGGGACGAGGACATGACGGTGCTGGAGTTCAAGGCGCTGCTGGGGTACCTCGATCCAGGCGTCCGGGTCGTGACGATCATGAGCCAGTGTTTTTCGGGGACCTTCGGGGCGTCGATCTACGGTCTGGGCGAGGAGCTGCCGCAGGGCAATGGGTGCGGCTTCTTTGCGACGCGCAATGATCGGCTCGCCTATGGGTGCTACCCGGAGGGGCGGGGCCGCGATCAGATCGGGCACGCCTTCCAGTTCATCGACGCGATGCGGGCCAAGGACGCGCTGGCCGACGCGCAGGCGCGGGTTCAGGTCTACGACGACACGCCGGACGTGCCCTTGAGCACCTCGGATCTCTTCCTGGAGCGGCGCCTGGAGTTGGAGGGCCGCGATCGAGGCCAGAGCGCGGCTGCGGTGGCGGACAGGTTGCTGGTCAGGGCGTGGGAGGACCCGGCGCGGTGGTCGGCGAGGCTGGGGCTGATCGACGAGCTTGGGGCGGCCTATGGGCTCTACAGCCCGCGCTCGGTGGTGGCGCTGGACAAGGAGGCGGAGCTGAGCGCCGCGGTGATCAAGGCGGCCGACGAGACCGGCGACGCCTGGAAGGGGAGCTACGACGAGCTGCTGCAGACCAACCTCGATCTGTTCCTGGGGGACAAGGCCAACGCCTCATGGCGGCCCCGGCTGGAGCCGCAGGCGCTGGGTCAGCTCAACGAGGGTGGGCGGCAGAAGCTGCTGGCGGGGCTGCTGCCGGCGCTGGAGCGCTTCGCGGAGGGCAATGGCGATATCCTGAGTCGGCTCAAGGACATGCGCTCAAAGCGCGCGCTGGCCAGCAAGGTCAAGTACAGGGCGGAGATCCGCCAGGCGGTGCAGCTCAGGATGCGGCTCATGCTGGTGAGGATCGCCGGCGAGCTGCTGCTGGAGGATCCTGGCGCGGCCAGCATGACCGAGGCGAGGCGGCGCGCGGCGCGCGAGGCGCTCGACAAGCTGGTCAGGTGCGAGTCGTGGTCGCCGGGGCGAGCGCCAGGGGGGGCGAGCCCGAAGGCGCCCGAGGCGCTGCCCCTGCTGGTCGAGGAGCTTGAGGGGTTGCGCCAGAGCGTCCCTTCGAGGTTGGGGATCAGCTTCGAGGAGGCTCCGCAGGAGGTCATCGCGCAGCACAGGCTGGGGCGGGGCGCGGTGCGGGTGACGCGGGTGCTGCCGGACAGCGCGGCCGGCCGCGCGGGGCTGCGCCTGGACGACGTGGTCGTCGGGCCGGGGATGGGGGCGGCGATGTTCACGCACAAGGACCAGATCCGCACCTGGACGATGACCGCGCCCAACGACAAGGAGGTCCAGCTCCACATCGTGCGCGGCGGCAAGCTGCTGATCCTGCCGGTGCGCCTGGATCCTTTTGACATCGAGATCCCCAAGGCGCCGCCGACGGCCAGGATCGGGGGCAAGGCGCCGTCACTCTCGCTGCCGGGGCTGGGGGGGATCGCCGCGCCCGGAGAGCGGGTGGGGCTCTTCTTCTGGTCCACGTCGTGCGAGGCGTGCCGCCGGGCCTTGCCGGAGGTGATGGCCTGGGGGGCGCGCACGGGGACGCGGCTGATCGCGATCAGCGACGAGCCGGCGTCGAGGCTGGCGGCCTTCGGCGCGAGCGCCGAGGGGACATTGCCGCAGGCGGTGGTGTCGGACCCGACGAGGGAGAGCTTCGCGGCCTTCGGGGTCACCACCGCGCCGACGCTGGCGCTGATCGACGCCCGCGGTCAGGTGCGCTTCGTCAAGGCGATCAAGGCTGGAGAGGTGAACAAGCTGGCGGGGTTGTAGGCGCAGGGAGCGTCAGCGCGCGTCGCGCAGCGCGCCGAACTTGGCGGCGGCCTTGGCGCGGGCGTCGATGTCCTTCTGGTTGTCGTAGATCGCGCCCTCCCAGGAGCCGTAGGCGGGGTTGGGCAGGACGATCCACTTCGTGCCCCACTTGTCGGCGTGCTGGGCCTCGAGGGCCTCGCGCACCGCGACGGAGGCCTTGGCGCCGTCGAAGAAGTCGCCGAGGTTGTCGCCCACGAGCATCAGGACGCGGTACTGCGCGGCGACGACGCTGCGGCGCGTGCCCTTGTCCGAGCCCCACCCCTCCTGCTCCTCCTTCATCAGCAGAGTGTCGACCTTCTCATCGACGGGGAAGCCCAGCGCGATGAGGTTGGCCCGGGTGTCCTCCTCCTCGGCGGCGACCCGGTTGGTGAGGTAGAAGACCGTCACGTCCTTGGAGACGGCCAGCTTGCAGAACTCAAGGGCGCCGGGGATCGCGCTGGCCTTGCGCTCGGCGCTCCAGGCGGCCCAGGTCTTCGGGTCGTAGGAGGCGCCGTCCTTGACCAGGCGAGCCTGGTAGGCCGAGTTGTCCAGGACGGTCTCGTCGATGTCGAGGATGACCGCGGCGGGCAGGTTCGCGAACTTCTCGGTCTGCTCGATCGCGGCGGTCCACTTGCGGTCCTTGAGCGCGATATCGAGCTGCGAGGCCGCCAGGCGGTAGGACTGCACGGAGAGCGTCCGGTACTCCGAGGCGGTCTGCATCCACAGCGTGCTGTTGAGGTTGTCGTTCGTCGGGATCGGATCGGGCGCCTTGACCTCGACCTCAGCGGGCGCGACGTCCTCTGCGTAGACGCGAGCGGGCTTGGCCTTGACCGGGACGGCGCAGGCCGAGGCCGCCAGGGCGGCGATCAGGATAAGCGCCCAGAGGGCCTCAGAGCGTTGGTGCGTCATCAGTTCTCTCCTTGGAGGCGGCGTGATGAGGGCGATCAGGCCGCCCTCGCGTGGTCTCAAAATCAACCATGGCCTACCCGAAGTGGCGCAGGATCTCAAGAAGTTGATACCGACAGCCCCTCGGATCACCGCGCCACAGCTTCGAGGCGGCGCCGCGCCCAGATCGCAAAAACTTGCCATCTCGCCGCGGCGTGGTGGGATGAACCATGAAGAGTTCCGGCCCGGGAGAAGGGTCGTGAGAAAGCCATGGAGGGATGAGAAATGCGCGTGAAGCTCAAGAGCGCCTGGGTCATCGGCGGGTTCATGTTCGGGCTTGTATCCGGGGTGAGCGGCTGCGACACCGACCCGAACGCCCCCAAGGGGGGCTTCTCGCTCCAGGAGGCCGGCCCCCTGGCCGCCCGCGTGGACAAGAAGGAGCCCGACAAGGCCAGCCCCCCGAAGCGCCCCGACAAGGCCCCCGTCGAGGAGGCCCCCCCGGCCATGCCCGTCGCCGAGAAGGTGGCCGAGGTGCTCGCGCCGCTGGCCCAGCTCGATCAGGAGGAGGAGGAGGCCCCGCAGGAGAAGGCCGAGCCGCGCAAGAAGGCCCCCCTCAAGCCGGCCGTCGAGCTGCCCAGTCAGGCCAAGACCCGGCGGCTGGCCCGCAAGACCAGCGAGCCCGGCGAGCCCAGCGCGGCCGGCATCGCCGTCCGCAAGATGGCCGTCGCCAAGGCCATCGAGAACCGCTCCCCGGTCGGCGTCGCGAACCGCTTTGACACCTCGGTCGACAAGCTCTGGGCCTACGTCGGGCTCCAGAACAAGACCGACGCCAGCCACATCACGATGGTCTGGAAGAAGAACGGCAAGCCCCGCTCGCGGGTCAAGCTCAAGATCGGCAAGAGCGACAACTGGCGCACCTGGTCCTCGAAGAAGATCGACAAGGGCGACGCGGGCCAGTGGGTCGTCGAGATCCAGGACCCCGAGGGCCACGTCCTTGAGTCGGTCAACTTCAAGCTCGACGCGCCGGCTGGCTGATCGCCAGCCCCTCCTGGCCGCTCAAGAAGCGCCCCTCCCCTTCCCTTTCAACCTCGCCTGACCCCACAATGCCCCCCGTGGGTTTCGATCAAGGCGAGGAGTTCATGTCCAGGACGCTCGAATCGCTGCGCGCGCTGGCCTACCAGGCGCCCGACGAGGCTGACCGCGACCTCCTGTGGGAGATCCTCAGCGATTGCAGGGACTTGGACGCGCGCCGCGTCGCGGTCGACTACGCCCGCGGGATCGTCGCGCGCTGGCCCGAGGCGCTGCGCGCCCCCGCCGCCCGCTGGCTCTCGGACCCGAACCTCCAGCTCGACGACCCCTGCTTCGACCTGCTCGACGAGGCCACCCGCGAACATACGATCCTGACCCTCATCGCCGCCCGCAACCTCACCCCCGCGGGCCAGCGCATCTCGCTCACGCGAGCCTTCCCCGACAGTCCGCGCCGCGCCCAGGCGCTCTGGAAGGCCGACGACCTCGGCCTCTTCGACCTCGCCGCCAACCGGGAGCATTGGGACGCCCTGGCCGACGCCGCCCCTGGCTCCGTCGACCCCGCCGGCCTCGCGCGCTTCTTCGCGCGCCTGAGCGCCTCCCCTGCGCTCGCCCAGCTCAACGAGCACTTCGGGATGCCCGGCTGGGACTGGTGCCTGGAGGCCATGCTCCAATCCGCCGCCCCGCCGCTGGACCCCCTCGTCGAAGGCTGGGCGACGCTGGCCGACCCCCTCCGGCTCGGGCTCGGCTTCGCGCTGGCCCGCCGCGGCATGATCCCAGGCGCCGCCCTGGGCCCCGACGCCCCGGACAGAGTCGCCGAGGGCTACCTGCAGAGCTGGAACCACCAGCGCAGCTGCTTCCATGGCAAGGAGCGCGCGTGGGACACGGCCACATGGTCCCGCGCGCTGGCCGACGCGCTCCTGCGCCGCTCCCCGCGGCTCGACCCGGATCACCTCGACAACCTTACGGGCTGCCTGCCTCACGTCGACGACCCGCGCCGCGGCCAGCTGATCGCGCTCGGCATGAGGCAGGCCGCCAGAGCCGATCAATTCAGGCTCTCCGACATCCTCGCCTTCCTCGATCAGCTCGGCGACGAGGCCGTCGCGCTGATCGACGCAGCGCTGGCCGAAGCGCCCGACCGCCGGCCCCCGCCGGGCCACCTCGCCGGCAACCTGCTGCTGTGGCGCCTCCACCGCGAGGCCGACCCCGACGCGATGGACGAGCGCTGGGACGACCTCCTGGGGCACCTGCCCTCCTGGTTCGAGACCAACACCCCGCTGAAGCCTCCTGTGCTCGACTTCATCGTCGAGGCGCTGGCCGTGCTCCCCGAGCGCCGACTGGCGGCCCTCTGCGCCGCCTGGAGCGCCGGCCCCATGGACAACCTCGCGCCCCTCGCCGCTCCCACGCTCCAGATCCTTGAGCGCCTCGGCCCCGCTGGGCGCGCCGCCCTTGGGCACCTCGGCCTCAGGCTCTCCCAGGAGTTCGATCTCACGCGCTCGCTCTGGCTCTGCCTGCGCTTCCTGGAGACCATCCACGCCTCGGGCGCGCCCATCGACGCCCACGTCGATCCGATCCTGGCCGCGTGCATGGGCTACCCCTACGAGGAGATCTGCCCCATCCTGAGCGGCCTCGACGAGCCGCGCAGGGAGGCGCTGATCCTGGCCGACGGGCGCGTGCGCTGGTTCTACGCCGCAGCCTGCCCCACGCCGAGGATCATCGAGGCCGCCGTCAACGCCATCGCCAGCTGGCCTCGCGGCAACCACGCTGAACAGCCCCAGGCCGCCGACGCCCTGCGCGCCTTCGGCCTCGACGCCCTGCCCGCGCTCGACCGCGCCCTGCTCGGCGAGCCCGCCCCACACCGCGCCCTGCTGGCCGTGGCCCTCGCCGAGCTGGCCGATCCAGGCGGCCTCGCCGCCCTCCTCCACCTGCTCGCCGATCCCCACGCGGGGGTCCGCGCGGCCGCCATCCACGGGATCGCCGCCCTGGGCGAACCCGTGGCCCTCGAGCCGCTCTGCGCGGCGCTCTTGTCCAGGCGCAAGCGCGAGCGCGTCAGCGCCGCCGAGGCCATCGCCCTCCTCCCCTCGACCCCCACCCTCCAGGCGCGGCTCAACTCCCTCCTGTCGTCCCAGGACCTCGACGCCGAGGCCCGCGCCGCCCTCCAGAGCGCCCGCGCCGCCGAGACCCCGACCGACTCCCCGCTCGACGACGCAAGGCGCCTCCTGCGCAACCTCGACCCCGCGGAGGTGGCCGCGATCAAGCGCGACCTCGAACGGACCTCCTGGATCGACGAACCCTGGCGCGCACACCTCCACCGAGGGCTCCCGCTCCTCGCCGTCGCCGCAGACTGGCTCAAGGGCCTGCCCGAGCCGACCCTCCGCAACAACAGCCTGAGCGAGCGCATCCTCGACGGCGTCTTCGGCGCCTTTCGCGACGCGCCCATGGCCGGCTGGCTGCTCATCGACCTCTTCGAAGCCCTCTCCGAGGAGAGCCTGGGCTGGGTCGAGGCTCGCTTGCGCCGCGCGCTGGTGCTGAACGCCCACCTGATCGCGCCAGTCTGCAGCGCGCTGATCCGCGACCGCTCGCCCGTCCGCAAGGCGCTCACGAGGTGGCTGGCCCAGCTCGACGACTGCCCAGACGGGAGCCTCGACCTGACTCTGCGAGAGCACCCGAGCCGCGCCGCCGCCCTGCTCGCCGGCCTGAGCGACCACAGCGCGCCGATCCGGGCGATCTGCGTCGGGGCGCTGGCCCGGATGCCCGCCGAGCGCCTCCTGCCCGCGATCGAGCTGCTGACCTGCGCCCAGGCGCCGATCCGGGTCTCGGCCGCCGCGCTGCTGGAGGCCGTCCCCAGCCATCACTGGATCGCGCCGCTGGAGGACGCGGCGCGCCGCGAGGCGCCCGCGCGAGTCCGCGAGGCCATCGACCGCGCGCTGATCAAGAATCGGCTCGCCGAACTCCTTGGCGGCCCGCCCCTGAACACGGAGGCCGCCGCGCTGCTGGAGCGAAGCGTCGCGACGCTCCTCTGCGGCGCGCCGGCCGCGAGGCTGCCGACCTTCCTGACCTCCCCGCTGCCTGCGCTGCGCATGGCAGCGGGCGCGCCGCTCTCCGACGCCGCGACGGCCTGGGTGGTCGAGGCGCTCGCCGCCGATGTGCCTCCAGCTCGCCTCCTCGACGCCCTGGCGGCGAGATTCGATCGCAGCGCCGCCGAGGCCCTCTGCGACGCGATCGATGGAGCCTTCGAGGCTGCCGGTCGGCCAGGCCGCGAGCGCGGCTGGGTCATGGGCGCGCTGGCCCTCCTCGGCGGCGATCGCCACATCTGGCGCGTCGGCCACGGCGTCAACGACGAGCAGCGCGCCAGCTCCCACTGGATCGACGGGGCGCTGGCGATCTTCGAGCGCTACGGCGGCCCCTCGGCCATCGCGTGGTGCGCCGTCTGGCGCCGCTTCGCCTTCAACTACGCCCTGAAGTACGGCGCCTTGCGGCTGCTCGACCTCTTCGCGCGGCAGCGCGACACCGACGAGGCCAGCCTCATCGAGGCGCACCTGCCCGATCACCCGCTGCTCGACGCGCCCTTGATGAGATCCCTCGACCGCCACCTGGAGGAGGCCATGATCGCCCGCCGCGCCTGGACCCCCGAGGCCTGGCGCGCCCTCTTCACCGACCACAGGCTCGGCCCGACCCTCCGGCGCGGGCTCCTCTTCGAAGCCTCCGGCGAGGGAGCCGACCGGATCTTTTTTGTTCATGAAGATCAAGGACTTGTGTCGCCAGAGGGGGAGGCCGTGGCGCTCGCCGGGGGCGACCGGATCGTCATCCTCCACCCACTCGACGCCTCAGCAGCGGTGCGGGCGCGGTGGGATCGGGCTGGCTCGGGCTGGCCGGCGCCGCGCCTTGAGCAGCGCGATCGCGGCGAGCCCGAGGGGATCGAGCCGCCCGAGCTGCTCAAGGCGCTGGCGCCCCCGCCGCGCCCGGCCAGCCAGCTCCACCACGCGCTCACCGCGATGGGCTACAGCCCCAGGGTCATGGGCAATCGGGTCGACGGCGCCTCGCGGCGCTTCGGGGACGACATCGAGGTGACGCTGTCGTGTCTGGCCTACAACATCGGCCCGACCTGGATCGACGGGCAGGACACCTGCGTCACGGAGGCGACGCTGTGGATCGACGGCCGCAGAGCGCCCTGGGCGCAGGCCCCCGAGCGCGTCTCGCACGAGGTTTGCCGGGAGCTGGCCGCGATCGCGACGCTCAAGACCACGCGCGGAGACACGGTATGACCCTCAACGACCGCCTTCAACACCTTCGCGAGCTGGCCTATGGGCCGGTCGACCTCGACGCATGGGCGTCGCTCTGGCACGCGCTGGGCGCGTGGCCGGACAGAGACACGCTGCCGATGGCGCAGGACTACGCGCGGCCCATCCTTGAGCGCGGAGGGGATCTCGGGCTGGCCGGCGAGGTGTTGACCTTCGCCCGCGCGCTGGGGGGGAACCCGAGGACGCGACGGGTCGCCCGGGAGGTGCTGGAGGAGAGCCCGCGGAGCCTCGCGGGCCTCCAGATGGCCTCGACCATGCTGGACCCCCATCAAGGGGACGACCTCGCGTGGCTGGCGGCGCTCTCATCGAGGAAGCCCAGGCCGACGCTGATCAACGAGGCCGACGCGCTCTACGACGAACTCGACCCGGCGCTGATCGCCCGCGTTCGGGCGGACCTCGACGTGACGATCGGGCTTGAGCGCCCATGGCGAGAGCACCTCCAGCTCGGCAGGCCCTTCATGGCGATCCTGGCCCGGTGGCAAAGGGAGCAGACGGGGCCTCGGATCCTCGACGCCTGGAGCGCGATTCGACACCAGAACCCCGACGACCCGATGGCCGCGTGGCTGCTCATCGAGTGCGAGTCGGTGGCCGACGAAGACTCCCAAGTCCTTGATTATCATGGAAACTTCTCGAGTTGGGCGCGGCCGCTGATCGAGCCCCTGTGCCATTTCCTGATCCTGAACCGGTGGGCCGCGCCGAAGGCAGCGATCAAGTGGCTCAGCAGCCAGGAGGCCCCCGAGGTCGCCCCGGGGCTGCTCTACGGCTTGAGCGATCACCTCGACGCGCTGCGAGGTCGCTGCGTGGAGGGCCTGCTGCGCCTGAGCCCGCCGGCGCTGGCGCCGGCGGCGCTGATGATCAAGGCGACCTCGGATCGGCGCGCGGCGGGGCTCGCGCAGCTCCTTGAGCGCGCCCCTGATCCGGCCTGGATCGATCCCATCGAGGCCGCGCTGTCCCAGAAGCGATCTGCCCGGATCCGCGAGGCGCTCCAGACGGCGCTGACCTGCGCCAGGCTCGCCGCGCTGGCGCCCGAGGGGGTCAAGGAGGGTGATCCGAGAGATGGCCGCAGGGAGGTGGAGGCGCTGGTCAAGCAGCTCCCTGACGAGACGGCGCCGGCCATGTTGCCCATGCAGCTCAAGAAGGTGCGCTGGGCGGGCGAGAAGCGGGCGCTGTCCCCGAAGGCGGTCCGGTGGCTCCTCAAGCGGCTGTCGGGGCACCGCTTCGAGCGGGGCGATGGGGCGCTGGCGGCGATCCGGCCCCACCTCGACGACGCGGACTGCGCGTCGCTGGCCGATCTCGTCCTGAGCGCCTACGACCGGGCCGGGCGACCGGCGGCCGAGGCGCTTTGGGTGATCCACGCCGAGGGGCTGCTGGGCGAGGATCGCCACATGAGCCGGCTGGCGATGAGCGTCAACGAGGATGGCCAGCACAAGTACGATGTGCGCCGGGCGATGGAGGAGCTGCGGCCGCACATCCTGGCGATCTTCCGACGGCGGCAGAGCCCCTCGGTGACGGCGTGGCTGGCGTGGTGGAGCCGCTTCTCGACGGGGATCGGCTTGCAGCGCGAGGGCGCCTCGGGCTTGCGCGAGGCCGCGCGGCAGGCGCGCATGAGCCGGGCGAGCTTGCTCGACCGCGATCTTCCGCGCGCCGCGCTCGACGAGGCGCGCGCCGCGCGCTTGCTGGCTCGGCACCTCCAGGACGCGATCGACGGGCGGCGCGGTTGGGAGGTGGAGGCGTGGCGGTCGCTGCTGGTGGACTGGCCGGTGGGGCGCCGGATCGCGCGCGGGCTGCTCTTCGAGGTTGTGGGCGAGGGGAGCGGCGGGCTCGGTGTGCTCGACGAGGAGGGCTGCCTGGTCGACGCGAGGGGGTCGCGGATCGCGTTGGGGGAGCGCGCCCGGGTCTTCCTCCCGAGCGGCCTCGATCTCTCCCGCGGCAACCCCCCCAAGGGCCTCGGCCCCGAGGGTCTCGGCCCCGAGGGTCTCGGACCCAGGGCTCTCGGACCCAGGGCTCTCGGACCCGAGGGCCTCGCCGGGTGGCGGGCGAGGATCGCACGGCCTGCCGAGGGGCCGGATCAGGGCCTGGAGGTCGAGGGGGTTGATTTGAGGCCGGAGCCGGGCGTGGCCGCTTGCGGCGCGCTGTTGACGCGGCCGCTGGTGCTCAAGCTCGCGGAGCTGGGCTATGCGCCCCAGTGGGAGGAGGGTCGCAGCGTCCGCTCGATCCGTGATCTGGGTCAGGGCGTCGAGATCGCGCTGGAGCACGAGGAGATGACGCTGTGGAGCGCGCACAGCCGGGAGCACCGAGACTTTGTCGCGCTGAAGGGCGTCGTCGCGGCGATCGAAGGTCAACCGAGGGCCTGGGATCTGGTGCCCGCGCGGGTTCGCGCGGTCGCCAGTCGGGATCTCAAGGCGTTGAGGGAGGGGGTGTTGTCGAAGGGCGGGCGATGAGATGTTCCACGGGGAACAATGGCGCGCTGCCCATCGGCGGCGGGTCCGATCCGACCCCGCTGGAGAGGCGCTCAGACGGAGAGCATGGGGAAGAGGGACTGCTGCCAGTCCTCGGGGGAGGGCATGGCGCGGCGCCGCGTGGTGGGCTCGGAGCCGGTGAAGCTCAGCAGGGGGCCGGGCTCGGTGCGGGAGGCGACGAGGATCTCGGCCCTGGGGGCATTGCTGAGGCAGTTGCCGAGGGCGCCGAGGACCTTTTCGGGGGTGTTGTTCTGCGCGCTGAGGTGGCCGAAGATGATCTGCTCAAGCCGGGGGCCGGCGACGCGGCTGACCAGCTCCCGGGCTTGATCGTTGGACAGGTGGCCCCGATGGGAGACGACGCGGCGCTTGAGGTGCAGCGGGTAGGGGCCGTGCCAGAGCATCTCGACGTCGTAGTTGGCCTCGATGATGAGGACCTGGCAGTCCTCCAGGGCCCGCTCGACCGACGCGCTCCAGCGCCCGAGGTCCGTGGCCAGCCCCAGCGCGAAGCGATCTGTCTCGATCCGCAGGCCCACGGGCTCGATGACGTCGTGGCTGGTGGCGAAGGGGGTGATCTGGACCGGGCCGATGTGGAAGGGCACGTCGGCCTGCATGACGTCGTGGCTGTAGCGCCATCGCTTGCGCTTGAGGCAGCCCAGCGCCGTCCCCGCCGTCGAGTAGATCGGCATGTGGGGGTAGCGCTCGCGGATCGTGCGCAGCGCCGCGATGTGATCGTCGTGCTCGTGCGTGACGAGCATCGCGTTGATGTCCCCCAGGTCCTCGCCGATCTCGGCCAGCGCCTGCGTGATCCGACGCCGGGAGATCCCCACGTCGAGCAGCAGCCGGACCTCTCCGATGCGGACGAAGATGCAGTTGCCCGACGATCCGCTCGCGATCGTCCTGACCTGGTACACTTCGGGTGTGTCTGCCGGGTTCATCGTTGCGTCCATGCAAAAAAGTTCACCTCTGAACACTCGATGACCATAGCACAGGCTTGCAGTGGTCGACCAGATGATTTTTCTCCCGCTCGCCCCTTGACCCCCACCGATCTCGACGCCTGCGCCCTCCCTTGACCTGCCCCACCCCGCCGAAGCCGCCTGCGGCGCCTCCTCGACCCCGATCCCTGATCCCCCTCAGCCGCTCAAGCCCGCGCTGGCCTCTCGCGTCGCGCGATCCGGGCACAGGGGGGTTATACGGTGAGATAAGGAGGCGCGACGAGGGCATCAATTTCGGGGCCACGCGCCGCTCATGTCGGCGTTTGACCTCGTGCTGGCCGCCATCGAAGGGACCAACAGGGGTGGCACGGGGCGTGCTTTGGTCAGAGCGCGTGATCGGGGTGTAGCTCAGCCTGGTAGAGCGCGGCGTTCGGGACGCCGAGGTCGCTGGTTCGAACCCAGTCACCCCGACTTCAAATCAACAGCACCAGCCAGACAACGCGCCCCTCATCGGCGCCGCGTGCCCTCTCCTCCTCCAGGGTGGTATGATCCGAGCGACCTGGGCGAATCACTCGACGGGGGAAGGAGGCGCGATGAGGATCAGGTGGCCGAGCGGCTTGTTGTTGTGGTGCGCGGTGGTGGTCGCGGCCGGTTGCTCCGATGGCGACCCGGCGAGGCCCGCCGACGGCGCGGACGATCCGGACGCTGGCGAAGTCGAGCCAGACGCCGGCGAGCCGGACGCCGGGGGGCTGGACGCTGGCGAGCCTGATGCTGGCGAGCCAGACGCTGGCGAGCCGGAGGGGCCGGTGGTGTTCGACGAGCCCGCCGAGCGGCCGGCCTGCGAGAGCGCGCGGCGGCCGATCATCGCGGCGCACGGCTTCCTGGCCTCGGGCGACACGTGGGCCAACCACGCGATGCGGCTCACGGCCAACGGCTACTGCTTCGACGACCTGATCGCTTTTGACTGGAACACGCTCGACGGCGACGGGTCGCACGAGGCGGCGCTGGACGCGGTGATCGAGGCGGCGCTGGAGGCCAGCGGCGCCGACAAGGTCGACCTGATCGGGCACTCGGCCGGCGGCGGGCTCGGGGTCCGCTACCTGTCCGATCCGGCCAGGGCCGCGCGCGTGGCCCACTACGCGCACGTCGGCAGCGCGCCCTTCGAAGGGCCGGCGGGGCCGCCCGAGGCGCCGATCCCCACGCTCAACCTCTGGTCCGAGGCCGACCTGATCATCGCCGACAGGAGGGACATCGAGGGCGCGACCAACGTCACCCTGACGCAAGAGGATCACTACGGCGTGGCGACCTCGGGCGCGTCCTTCGAGGCCCTCTTTCGCTTCTTCAACGAGGGTCAGGCGCCCGACACGACCGAAATCCAGCCCGAAGACGGGCCGATCTTCGTGGCGGGGCGCGCCGTGACCCTGGGCGAGAACGTCGCGCTGGCCGGGGCGACGGTGGGGATCTTCGTCGTGGGGCCGGACGGGCTCCGGGTCGAGCGCGCCGCGACGCTCCAGGCAGACGGGCAGGGCCGCTGGGGCCCCTTCATCGCCGAACCTGGGCTGCGCTACGAGCTTGAGGTCCGCGCCGCCGACCCGGACGCGGCCCCGATCCACTATTACCGCGAGCCCTTCGTCCGCTCCAACCCCCTGGTCTACCTGCGCGGCCTGCCCGCGCCCGGCGGGCTCGCCGGAGCCCTGCTGGGCTTGATCCCCTTCGATCAGCCGCAGGCCGTCGTCGTGGTCTTCCTGGCCAACCGCGCCCTGAGAGCCGGGGTCGACTCGCTGACCGTCGGCGGGCTGGAGCTGGCCAACGAGGCCCTGGCCAGCCCCGAGCAGACCACGATCGCGCTCTTCCTCTACGACGACGGGGACGGGCAGAGCACCGGCGCCCCGGTGCGCCTCTTTGACGGCTTCCCCTTCCTGGCCGGGGCGGACTTCTTCTCCGAGGGCGACCCCTCGCGCGCCATCCCCATCGCGCTCAACGGGCGCGACCTCTCGGCGCCGAGCTGGCCCGCGAACCCCGACGGGACCACCATCGTCGTCTTCGAGTAGCCCCCCACGCCCTCGCCTCAGCCCGAGGCGTCGACCTCGCCGCAGCGTATCGCGGCGGTGCGCCACCGCAAGGCCGTCAAGAAGGCGCCCGCGTCGGGGTAGCGCCGCTGCGGATCTCTGTCCAGAGCGCGCCGCAGCGGCTGCTCGAAGGCGGTGGCGTGAAGCGCCGTCGGCACCTCGACGCCTTGCAGGTGCGCCAGGGTGCACTCAAAGATGCCCTGCCCCTGCACGACCGGCTCGCCGGTGAGCATCTCGGCCAGCACCAGCGCCATCTGGTAGACGTCGACGGCCGGCTGAACCTCGCCGTTCTTGAGGTACTCGGGCGCGCCGTAGCGAGGCGTGCAGTAGAGGTCGCCCGGGCTGGTCAGGATGGCTTGATCGCTGTCGGCGACCCGGGCGACGCCGAAGTCCAGGAGGGTCAGCCGCTCGCGCTCCGTGTCGGGGTGGACGAGGAAGAGGTTGGAGGGCTTGATGTCTTTATGAACAATTCCAAGGAGATGGCCGACGGCGAGGCCCTCCAGACAGCCCAGGACCAGTCGCGCGGCGCGACCCGGGGCCAGCCGTCCACGGTGGGCCAGCTCCGCGGCCAGCGTGTGGCCTTCGAGCAGCTCCATGGCGAAGAAGAGGCGCCGGTAGTGGGCGCTGGCGTCGCTGTCGGGCAGGTGCAGCTCCATGGATTGATGACAGGCCAGGATCCGCACGACGTTGGGGTGCTCGATCCGGGCCGCCGAGGCGGCGTCGAGCGCGAAGCGGGCCTCGGCATTGCGCTGCAGGTCCGGGCCGCCGATGAACTTGAGCACCTTGAGGGCGACGCGCTGGCCCGTCTCGATGTCAAAGCTCCGATAGACGTCGGAGAAGCCGCCGCTGCTCAGGTAGCCCTCGACGAGGTATCGCTGGTTGATGAAGGCCCCGACGGGCAGGCGGGCTGGGAAGCGCTGGGGCTGCACCAGCGCCGGGCAGGCGCGCATGTGGAGGGTCGGGCAGGTGACATCCGCGTCCGTTGGGATGCTCCTGACCCATGATCGTTGTCCTGTGTGTCCGCGAGCCCCTCGAATGGCGCTCACGCTCTCGCTGCCGATCCCCATGCTGCCTCCTGCGCAATGCGCCCTCCCGGTCAATCCCCCCTACGTCCATCGGAGGAACCCGGGTGAGTCTTGAGGGGGGGGCGTCAGAGAGCGCGCGGATCGGTGAGGCGGCCGGTGACGGCGGAGGCGGCGGCGACCGCGGGGGAGACGAGGAAGACGGGGCCGGGGGCGCCCATGCGGCGGGCGAAGTTGCGGTTGGTCGTCGAGGCGGTCGTCTCGCCGTCGAGGGGCACGCCGGGGCCATTGCCGATGCAGGAGCCGCAGCCCGGCTCGGAGACGACGGCGCCAAGCTCGCGGAAGAGGCCCAGGATCCCCTGCGCCTCGGCCCGCTGGGCGACGTCCGCGGAGGAGGGCGTGACGGTGACACGGACGCCCTCGGCGATGGCGCGGCCGCGCAGGACATCGGCGGCGGCCTTGAGGTCGGCCAGCGAGCCGCCGGTGCAGGAGGCGATGACGACGTTGTGGATCTGGACCTCGCCGTGCTCGGACAGCGGCGCCCTGTTGCGGGAGTCGCCTGGCGTGGCGACGGTCAGCGGCACCGAGTCCAGGTCGACGCGGATCACGCGGGTGTAGCTCGCGCCGAGATCGGCGTGGACGAGCTTGTCGGTGACGTCGACGCCGCGCTGCTCGCGCACGAAGTCGACGATCGGGGCGCAGGGCTCGACCACGCCCGTCATCAGGCCGCCCTCGACGGTCATGTTGGTCAACACCGACAGGCCGTCCACGTCCCACTGGGCCAGCCCCGGGCCGCCAAACTCGATCACGCAGGTGTCCGTCGGGCTCTCGCGCCAGCGCTCCTCGCGGAAGTAGGGATCGCCAATCAGGTGTAAAATCAAGTCCTTGGGCGAGAGCACCTCTCGGGCCGAGCCGTGCACCTCGACCCGGACGACCTTGGGGACGGTCACCGGGATGAGGCCCGTGCGCAGCGCGAAGGCCATCGCCGTCGAGCCCACCCCGAAGGCGAAGGCGTTGAGCACGCCGGCGGTCGGCGTGTGGGAGTCCGTCAGCACGATCACGTCGCCGGGCTCGGCGTACTGCTCGACCACGAGGCGGTGGCAGACCCCCGCCGGGTGCGGCCGCCCGGGGCCGTGCAGGCGGATGCCGTCGCGCAGGCAGACCTCCACCATCTCGGCGGTCAGTTGCATCGCCGGGGCCAGCCGCGAGCGCTTGACGTGCTCGGGGACGGTGTCGTGGTTGATGAGCACGAAGTGATCCTCGAAGGCGGCGGCCAGATCCGGGCGGTAGACCGGCGCGTCGCCCCAGGCCTCCCGGTAGAGCGACATGACCATCCCCGCGGTGTACTCGTGCATCCCCCGGAAGGCCGCCCTGGTCAGCACCTGATCGCCCGGGTCGACCGAGGCGACCCCGTCGGGCTGCCCCTCCCCGCGCCACGTCCGCCGCGCGATGATCTTCTCGACGATGTTCAGCGGCCGCCCAGGCCGCTCGACCGCGTAGGTCGGCGCGACCTCGCCGGCCAGCAGCCGGGTGCCGTAGCGCATCAGGCCGCCCTCGACCGCGACCTGCTGGAAGAAGGGCGGCAGCTCGTCGAAGAAGGACGACACGTCCACGTCCTCGCCGGCGGCCAGCCGGTCGAGCACCCCCCGATCGGTGGTGAAGGGCATGCCCCCGTAGACCATGTTCTCCTGAAAGATCCGCTGGAAGGAGTCGGCAACGACCAGCTCGATCCCCCCGCCCTGGTGGGCCACCACCGCCACCTCTCGCGACGACCCGCTGCCGTAGGCCTCTCCGCCGACGATCACCTGGAAGCCGCCGTTGGCCACATCGTCCTTGCCCACCACCTCCTGGAAGTTCTGCAGGAAGTAGGGCCCGAGGATCTGCGGGGTGTAGCCCAGCGTGCACGCCTGACCGGAGATCATCGCGTCCGTGTTGACCCCGTAGACGTAGGCCTTCTCTCCGACCTCGATCTCCTGGCCGTCAAGCTGGCGGCGCAGCGCCTCGGGATCGTCGACCAGGTGGAGCACGCGACCTGTGAGCTTCAAGTGACCTCCTGCGCGCCCGACCGGGCGCCTTCGGGTGGACGGTGGCGGCGCCTGGAGGCCGGCGACGGGCCGACCTCGGGCGCGCCGCCTGTTCTATCCGATCCCCGGAGCGACGGCAACCGCCGCTTGCCCGACCGGCCGCGCTGCGAGAGACTGTGGCCGGCGACCCAGAACCCCCGACGCCCTCACGAGGGCAGACCCCAGGAGCGACATGACCCCACCCGAGCCCCGCGCCGCCCAGCGCTCGCGCACCGAGATGACCGAGATCGTCCTGCCACAGCACGCCAACGCCCTCGGGACCGTCTTCGGCGGCCAGGTCATGGCCTGGATCGACATCTGCGGCGCCGTGGTCGCCCACCGCCATTGCGGCCGCGTCGCCGTCACCGCCGCCGTCGACGGCATCGTCTTTTTGGCGCCCATCCACGTCGGGGACATCGTCTGCCTCAGCGGACGCCTCAACGCCGCCTTCAACACCTCCCTGGAGGTCGAGGTCGTCGTCGACGTCGAGGACCCGGCCACGGGCCTGCGCAGGCGCTGCCTGGAGGCCCTCTTGACCTTCGTCGCCGTCGACGACCAGGGCCGCCCCTGCCGCGTCCCCGCCCTCCTGCTGGAGGGCCCCGAGGACGAGCGCCGCTCCAAGGCCGCCCAGGCTCGCCGCGCCGCGCGGATCGCCGAGCGCGCCTGAGCCCGACGCGCCTGGGGGGCGAGCCTCGTCAGCGCGGGCTCTCTCGCTCCCACGAGGGCGTGCCCCAGGAGCCGCCCTCGCGGGTGATCAGCGTCTTGTGGGAGCGGCTGATGTTGACCGGCGAGATGTAGAGCTGCGGCCGCTCCTCGTCCTTCTGGCCGATGAAGGCGATGTAATTGCCGTCGGGCGACCAGGTCGGGTCCTCGCAGTAGCTGCGGCAATGGGTCAAGCGGCGCATGAAGCCGCCGAGCGTGGTGATGAAAATGTCAGTGCCCGTGCTGACATAGCCCGTAAAGGCGATCTCGTCACCCTTGGGCGACCACTCCGGGGTGGTGTTGTTGCGCCCCGAGAAGGTCAGCCGCCGCTGATCGCCGCCGGAGGCGTCCATGAGGTAGATCTGGGGCGTCCCGCCCCGATCCGAGACGAAGGCGATCTGGGAGCAGTCCGGCGACCACGACGGGCTCGTGTCGATCCCCCAGTGGTTCGTCAGCCTCGCCTTGATCCGCCCCGACTGCGGGTCGAGCAGGTAGATGTCGGTGTTGGTGCTGCCCATCGACAGCGTCACCGCGATGCGATCGCCGCAGGTCGCCGCGCCGTGGTTCGTCCCCGGCACGGCGGAGACGACCCGCGCCTCCTCGCCCTTCGTAAAGTAGAGGTCCGGGTTGTCCCTGACGTAGCTCGTGAAGTAGACCCCCCCGCCGCCGGCCCAGGTCGGCAGGACGTTGATCGACCGGTTGTTCGACATCTTGACGCGCCGCGCCCCGTCGATGTCCATCACGAAGATATTCTTGGCCTGCCCCTCCTGGCCGGCCAGCACGAGCCGGGTGCCGAAGACCCCCTTCGAGCCGGTCATGTGCTCGACGACCGCGTTGGCGAAGCCGTGGACGGCCTGGCGCAGCTGCTCCGGGTCCGTGGCGTGCGGCTTCCACTTGACCTCAAGCTGCTCGCGCCTGGAGATCTGGAAGAAGGCCATCTCAAGCTCGATCTCCTTGGCCACTTGCCTCGTGCGGGCCTTGACGAGGTACTCGACCCCCTCCTGCTGCCAACGGTCGTAGTTGATCTGATCGGCCGTGAACCCCTCGCTGGCCTCGAAGTCCTTGAAGCTCTTCGGGTCCGTCGGGCTGAACAGGCCCGTGATCTCAAAGTCAAAGCGCAGGATCTCCGCGATCAGCTCGCCCTCGGCGCCCTCGGCGCCGTCGATCTGGCGCGCCGCCGGCACCGCGATCTTCGGCGGCGCGCTGCGCACGACCTCCTTCTCGATGTCGATGTCCAGCTCGCCCTCGAAGAGGTCGTCGAACTGCCCCGGGTTCGCTCCACCCTGCGACCACGACCACGACGACCACGACGACGCCAGAATCAGCGCCAGGATCGACGCGCAAGCGCGAAGGCGCACGCCGGCTCTCCACGCCCCAACCCCCGGTGACACCCTGCAACCCATCATCTCGCCTCGTCTCCCCTCAACCATTCATTGGCATCAGACACTCTACCACGAATCTGCAACACCGCGATCGGGCCTCTTTCTGCCTCGATCCGCCGCCTCCCGCAACTTCGCGCGCCCACGGTCGCGCTGACGATCTTGAGCGCTGGCGCTCGCGAGGGTTCATTGACCGGCCAGTCATCCGCCCCTAGAATATTGAATGGCCGTTCATTTACGATCAAGATCGAGCACAGGAGGCAGCCGTGGGCGAGCAGATCAAGCCGATGGGGTCGGGGTTTCTGGTCCGCGAGGTCGGCAGCGAGCGGATCTTCGCGCCGGAGCAGTTCACGGAGGATCAGCGGATGTTCGCACAGACGGCGCTGCGCTTCATGAACGACGAGGTCCTGCCCAGGACCGAGGCCATCGAGCACCCGGACGCCGGGCACTCGACGATGGTGGGCCTGCTCAAGCAGGCCGGCGAGCTTGGGCTGTTGATGATCGACGTGCCGGAGTCCTACGGGGGCCTGGGGCTGGACAAGACGACGAGCATGCTGTGCTCGGAGATGATCGGCCGCCAGGGCTCCTTTGCGGTCTCGTGGGGGGCGCACACGGGGATCGGGTCGATGCCGATCACCTTCTTCGGGACAGCGGCGCAGAAGGACAAGTGGCTGCCGCTGCTGGCCTCGGGGGAGAAGCTGGCGGCCTACGCGCTGACGGAGCCGGGCAGCGGCTCGGACGCGATGGCGGCGCGGACGACGGCGGTGCTGGAGGAGGGCGGCGGCCACTACGTGCTCAACGGCACGAAGATGTGGATCACCAACGCGGGCTTCGCGGACCTCTTTACGGTCTTCTGCCAGGTGGACGGCTCGAAGTTCACGGCCTTCCTGGTCGAGGCAGACCGGCCGGGGCTCTCGACGGGGGCCGAGGAGCGCAAGATGGGGCTCAAGGGCTCCTCGACGCGGATGTTGATCCTGGACAACGTCCGGGTGCCGGTCGAGAACCTGCTCGGGGAGGTCGGCCGGGGTCACAAGATCGCCTTCAACATCTTGAACATCGGCCGCTTCAAGCTCGGCGTGGGGGTGCTCGGCGGGTGCAAGGCGGCGATCGAGTTCTCGGCGCGCTACGCCAACGAGCGGCGCCAGTTCGGCCAGGCCATCGCCAGCTTCGGGGCCATCGGGGAGAAGTTCGCCCGGATGGTCGAGCTGTCCTGGGCGCTGGAGTCGATGTGCTACCGGATCGCCGGCACGATGGACGCGACCATCGAGGAGCTGCCGCAGGGGGCGCCGGACTACTCGGCCCGGGTCATGGACGCGATCGAGGACTTCGCCGTCGAGGACTCGATCATGAAGGTCTACGGCTCCGAGGCGCTGGACTTCGTGGTCGACGAGGCGATGCAGGTCTTCGGCGGCTACGGCTACTCGTGCGAGTACCCGGCGGAGCTGGCCTACCGCGACGCGCGGATCAACCGGATCTTCGAGGGGACCAACGAGATCAACCGGATGCTCATCCCGGGGATGATCCTCAAGCGGACGATGAAGGGCCAGCTGCCGCTCTTCGAGGCGATCCAGAAGGCCGAGGCCGCGCTGGCCGCCGACAAGGCGCCGCTGCCGGAGCCCGGCGAGGGCCTGGAGCGGGAGCGGTTTTTGGTGGAGAAGGCCAAGCAGCTGGCGGTGTACGCGGCCAACCAGGCCATCCAGCGGCACATGGCCGACTTGAAGTCGCAGCAGGAGCTGCTGCTCTTGATGGCGGACATGATCATGGCCTGCTACGCGCTGGACTCGACGGTCGGCCGGGCGCTGCAGCTGGACACGAAGGCCTCGGGCGCGTCGCTCAAGCTCGACGCCACGCGGGCGGTGGTGGCCAGCCACTACCCGAAGGTGCTCTCCAACGCCGAGGCGATCCTGAGCCACCTGGCCGGCGGCGACGCCGCGAAGCTGGCTCTCGGACACAAAACACTCGACAAGCTCTCGTACCGGACGGGCCTGGACGGGGTGACGATCCGGCGCCGGATCGCGGCCGCGACGCTGGAGCGCTCCCGCTATCCGCTTTGAGCGCAGGCCGGGGTTGCTCGGGGGCGATCGTCGGAGTAGCCTTGGCTTTCGCCGCCTCGGGTCGGGCGGTCAGGTGGAGCGTCGATGGTCGTCACAGCGGGCGCGCGAAGCAGCGCGGCGGAGGAGGAGGGCGGCGGGCCGACGGTCGTGTACGTCGCCTCGAGCGCCTACGTCTTCTTGAACTTCTTCCTGGAGCGGCTGCGGGCCATGAGGGCGCGCGGCTTCAGCGTCGTGGTGTGCTGCCCCGAGGACGGGCCGGTGGGGCGCTTCGAGGCCGAGGGCTTCGAGTGGGTCCGCATCCCGATGGAGCGGTCGGTCAACCCGGCGGCGGCGGCGGTGACGTGGTTGCTGCTGCACAGCCTCTTCATCGAGCGGGCGCCGCTGATCGTCCACAGCCACACGACCACGGTGCACCTGATCGCGGCGCTGGCGGCGCGCAGCGCCGGCGTGCCGGTGTGCGTGGCCACGATCCACGGCCATTACGAGACGGGGCTCGACGCGCTGGTCGGGGCGTCGAGGGCGGCGGTGGTGACGCCGCTGGCGGGGCTCTACGCGGCGCAGGTCGGGCGGCTGGTCGACGCCTACCTGGTCATCAACGCCACCGAGCGGCGCTCGGTCGAGGCGCGCGGGCTGGTCCCGGCCGAGAAGATCCACTTGATCGAGGGGGGCGTCGGCGTGGACCTGAGGCGCTTCGACGGGGGATCGGGGCGGCTCGAGGCGCGGCGGCGGCTGCGGCTGCCCGAGGGGCAGCGCCAGCTGGGCTTCATCGGCCGCCTCAAGGATCACAAGGCCCGGGATTTATGGGCGATTATCGACCGGGTCCAGCAGGCCGAGCCCGACGTGGGCGTCCTGCTGGCGCTGGTGCTCGACGGCGACGCGCCGCTGGAGCGGGGGCTGGCCGAGCGCGTGGAGGCCGGGCGCGCGATCGTGGTGGTGCGCGACCGGGCGCCGGAGGAGATGCCCTTGATCTACAAGGCCCTGGACGTCCTGGCCTTGCCGAGCTACCGCGAGGGCGCCAGCACCGTCCTGATGGAGGCCGCCGCCATGCGGGTGCCGGCCGTGGCCTACGACATCGCAGGCACCCGCGACCTCATCGAGCCGGGTCGGACGGGGCAGCTGACGCCGGTCGGCGACCCGGAGGCGCTGGCCGGGGCGGCGCTGGAGCTGCTGCGCTCCTCGACGGCGCGCAGAGACATGGGGGCGGCGGCCAGAGCGCGGGCGGCGGCGCGCTTTGACCGCGACCGGGTTCAGGATCAGGTCTTCGCGCTCTACGATCGCCTGCTGGATGTGAAGGTCCGCCCATTCGATGAGCGTTGACAAGGAGATCGCGCCGTGGAAACCTCCGCGCTGGACAAGGCGAACGGTGAGTCGATGAGAACGCGACGAGGCCCAAGGAGTTCGCACCTCCGTAGTCCCCAAGAGAGCGCGCTGGAAGGGCGATCATGAACCCATTGCTGAACACGCCTGATGGCGACGATACGATGGCGTTCGAAGGGATCGTGCTGCCTTCGCTGGACGACGAACACCCGCTGGCGCGCTCGAGCTCGGGGCACATCACGCCGGTGATCCTCGGCCTGATCTCGGCGCACAACGAGGCGCCGCTGCACGAGGCGCTGGTGGCGATGGGGCTGCTGGAGGACTTCGCCTTCAAGCGGGTCCAGGACAGGGAGGATCTGACGCGGCGGCTGAGGATCGACCCGACGGTGGCCGTGCTGATCGACGACGAGGCCCACTTCGAGGCGGTCGCCGCGCTCAAGAACACCGAGGCGCTCTGCGACGTCCCGGTCCTCTTCGTCAACGACGAGGCCTCCTCCGAGGCGATGATCAAGGCCATCGAGGTCGGCTGCGACGACGTCGCCCCCATCGATCGGGGCTTCGCGCCCTTGATCTCGCGCCTGTCGGCGATCTGGCGCTACCACCGCCGCTACGGCTTCAACCCGCCCTCGGGGCACTGGATGGCGATCTCGTCGACCGACAGCACCGACGAGCACTACCCCGACAGCGACAAGGGGCCGGTGCTGCGCGGCACGCGGCGCTTCGTCGGGGGCCAGGACGGCGCCGCCCACATCGTGCTGATCTCCAACCACCCCTATTACAAGACCGGGGGCCAGGAGATGCTCTCGCGGGCGGGCCACCACATCACCTTCTTCGACAGCGGCTTCCTGGCGCTGCACTTCCTGACGGCGCTGGCCGGCCACAAGGCCCCGGACATCCCCGACTTCCTGCAGGGCAAGCTCGACCTGGTGATCATCGCCCAGAGCGCCTCGGCCGACGCCGCCCTGCAGCTCGTGCGGCGGGTCAAGGCGACCAGCGACCTGTCCTCGGTGCCCATCCTCGTCGTCACCAGCGGCAACGAAAGCCTGGGGGTCTTCTCGCCCTACCGCGCCCGCGGCGTCTTCACCATGGTCAGCCCCCAGCCGCAGCCCGAGGCGCTGGCCTTCCGCATCCAGGAGATCTTCGAGCACCGCGACAGGCCGGGCTTTCATGAGATCCACCGCTACCCGCACACGGCCCGCTGCGAGTTCCGGATCGTCAACGAGGACGGCCCCGGCGCGTGGCAGCCGGCGTTGACCTGCAACATCAGCCGATCGAGCATCTACGTGCGCACGATCGCCCCGGCGATGCAGGATCAGCACGTCGAGCTGCAGCTGCGGCTGCGGCGCTTCGGCATCCTGCTGGAGTTCTCCGGCCCCGTGGCCTGGTCGATGCCCTGGAGGCCAGCCAGCCAGCGGCCGATCCCGGCCGGCTTCGGCCTCTCGTTGATCAAGGGCAGCCAGTCCGACTTCGAGGCCCTGGTCGACTTCTGCGACATGCTGGCCGAGGGCTGAGGCCCGCTCCTGCCAGGGCGCGCCGGCCTTTCGGGCGGCCTTGGTCCTCTTGACATCTGCGCCGCCTTGACGTTGGCTTAAGGCCCGCGCGCGGGGCGTTCGCCTTCAAGGACAGGAGAGCCCGATGAGCAAGAGGCAGATCCTCTACATCGTGTTGAGCTTCGTCACCACCGTCGTGCTGCTGCTGATCGTGGCCGTCGCGATCCTGCTGCTCCAGAAGCCCCAGGTCACGATCGTCTGGACCAAGGGCAAGGAGGCCCCGGCCGAGGTCAAGGCCGCCGCCAGGGGCAAGTGGGAGGGCAAGGAGAAGCTGGCCATCAAGATGGTCAAGGAGACCCAGGTGCCCGATCCCGAGCCCGACAAGCGCAAGCGCCGCAAGAAGGGCGAGGAGCCCGAGACGATCTCGATCGACGCGCTGGCCGAGCGCAACTTCTTCCAGACCCGCTTCAAGCTCGCCGGCCTGGAGCTCGTCGGCTGGGAGGCGCGCTACCTCAAGGGCTCGTACTACTTCGTCTCGTACAACCGCCGCGACAACCTCGTCAACCTCGGCCCCGTCTGGCTCGTCGACGTGTCCAGGAAGGAGGTCATGCCCAAGAACATCCTGGCCCGCGCGGCGATGAACCCCGAGGCCGTCAACGCCGATCAGCACTTCGCCCACGAGCGCCAGGTGATCGGCTCGATCGCCAACCACAGCTTCACCAGCGGCGTCAAGCTCGGCGGCATCATGCTCATCCACTTCTCCAACCTCACCGAGGACAAGGCCGCCCGAAAGGCCAGCGGCAAGGCGAAGGGGGCCAAGGAGGCCAAGGAGGCCGAGGATCAGATCGTCGGCTGGACCATCGTCCACGACCACGGCGAAACCTACCGGGCCTACTTCCAGTGGACCGAGTCCGGCGAGCCGACCTACGCCGACTTCGAGTTCGACTACGCCAAGAAGGCGCTGCGCTCTCGCAACCTCCAGGCGGCCAACTTCCTCAACATGGGCAACGACTTCCAGGACGAGGTGCGCGCCAGCATCATGCCCTCGACCTTCAAGCCGGACGCCGAGGACCCCCGGGACGCCTGGACCGGCCCGAGCCGCGACCGCTGCCGCGACAAGGACTTCAAGAAGCAGTGCGACGCCATGGCGAAGATCCTCAGCGACGCCTCCCAGATCGAGGCCGTCGAGTGGCTCCTGACCACGCAGGTCGAGGGGAGCGACGCCTTCGAGCAATGCAAGCGCGACCAGCGCTGCAAGTGGAGCGCGACGACCGACGACAACAACCTCTACCTCATCTCCTACATCTACAACCTGGACAAGGACCGAGGCGAGCAGCACGTCTCCTGGAACGTGAACCTCAAGAGCAACACCATCACCCCCCAGGACGCCATCTCCCAGATGGCCTTCCGCGCCGTCCACCCCCGCCCTCGCCAGGCCGCCGAGCCCCCCCCCTCTCCCTGAACCGCCGCGACGAGGCCATGAAGCCCATCCCCAAAGCCCCCTTTTTGCCCTCGGCCCGCGTCCGCATCCAGCACTTCGGACAGCGCCACGAGGCTGGCCCCCGGATCTACCTCTTCGCCGACGTCCTGGACGAGCTGACCCGGCAGGCCGCCTGGCGGCCAGATCCCTGCGTCTGCCTGCTGACCGGCGGCTTCTACGACGGCCCCGCCGGCCCCTACATCGAGATCCAGGGCTTCGCCGAGGCCGCCTGGCTGGAGCACACCCGCGAGGCGCAGGGCGTCTTCAAGCGCCGCTACAAGGCGCTGCGTGAGACGCTGGCCCGCGACAGCCCCGAGCAGCGCGTCGTGGGCTGGTTCCACGGCCTGCCTGGCTGCGGCGGCCAGCCCGACCCCGAGGTCCTGCTCGTCCACATGACCTGGTTCAACCTCCCCTTCCAGGTCTGCATGCTGCTCGACCCCCAGGACGAGCGCCTGGGCTTCTTCCACCGCGGCCCGGACGGGGCGCTGCACAACGTCGGCTTCAAGCTCATTGCTTTGAGTCAGGAGGCTGTCACCAATCCAGAAACTGTGCTAACAGGCCTCCTTCCGGCTACGACGCCCGACCCGGAGGCCGACTCGCCTGGCCTCCAGGCGACAGCCACGGGGGCCGACGAGGCCGCCGAGACACCGACACACGAGGCGACGCCCGAGGCGGCGCCCGATCTTCCAGGAGATACCCATGAGCAAGATCGTTGAGATCATCGCCCGAGAGATCCTCGACAGCCGCGGAAACCCCACCGTCGAGGTCGACGTCATCCTGGAGGACGGCGCCATCGGAGTGGCCGCCGTCCCCAGCGGCGCCTCGACCGGCGAGCACGAGGCGCTGGAGCTGCGCGACGGCGACGCGGAGCGCTACCTGGGCAAGGGCGTCCTGGCGGCGCTGGCCAACGTCCACAACGTCATCGCGCCCGAGCTGATGGGGCTCGACGCGGTCGAGCAGACCCTCATCGACAGCATCATGCTCGACCTGGACGGCACCCCGACCAAGGGGCAGCTGGGCGCCAACGCCATC
>SXGT01435362.1_pt1 | contig 31319 bp, 27 predicted proteins | sample 3176221 | NCBI WGS metagenome assembly SXGT01 (sample SAMN11356862, study PRJNA531348) | freshwater metagenome | isolation source: freshwater sample F1-120 | place: China: Fuxian Lake, Yuxi | collected 2017-12-25
ACCCCTCTCTCGAACTTGCGACACTGCTCACGATGTTCAGGAGCTGCTTCATCGCCGAAGGATACGAGAATCGTGCCGCAATGGACGAGGCGCTGCTCCGTGGCGAAACCCTGCCTCTTCGGCGAGACCGAAGTTGAGGCAGATGCTCTTGGCGTGGCCGACATGAAGGTAGCCGTTCGGCTCCGGTGGAAAGCGCGTATGGACGCGCCCGCCGTGCTTGCCGGAGGCGATGTCGTCGAGAATGATGTCGCGAATGAAGTGAGAGGGTTTCGGATCGGTTTCGGGCATCGAAACCTTCAGAATATCAGGCGCCGGTGGGAACGCCGCGTTTTCAGCCGCCCGCCGTCCGGTAGCGCCGCCATGTGGCGACGGTCACTTCCCTGCCCTGGTCGCCTCGAGGAACCGCACCACGGTCTCCCAGCCCGCCGCTCGCGCGCCGTCCAACGCCGTTCGGCCCGCGTCGTCCACCGCGCTCACGTCCGCGCCGAGTTCGACGGCCGCCTTCACCGTCTCCAACGCCAGCGACTCGCGCCGCGCCGCCGGAACCTGCACCCACGGCGTCGCCTTCACCATCCCCACCGCCGCCATCGGCGCCGTCGCCGGCTCGCTGCGCTTCTTGAATCCCTTCTCCACCACATACGCGGCGCGATGCACCACCTTCGGATTGGCGCCCTTCGCCGCGAGCAACCGCATGGCCTCCGGCTGCTGGAATCGCGCGGCCAGCCAGTACGGCGTCGCGCCCACCAGTTGCGGCTCGAAGTGGAAATCGCGGGAGGAGCGGCGGGTTGGCGTCCAAGTTCGCAGCGGAGCTTCGGGATTCGCTCCCTTCTCGAGCAACGCCCGCACCAACCGTTCATCCCGCCGGTGGATCGCGATGTGGAGCGCCGAGAAGCCCGCCCCATCCGCGTTGGGATCGGCGCCTCGCTCGAGCAGGAACTCCGCCAAATCGGTGAATCCGGAGTGAGCTGCGAACATCGTCGCGCTGACACCCTGGGCGTCCTTGTCGTCGACGTTGGCGCCGGCCGCGGCCAACAGCTTCGCGGACTCCAGATCGCCCGACCGCGCGGCGAAAAGCAGGGCCGTATCCGCGCCGTGCGGGACCAGGCGATTGTAGGCGGGATACCCATGCGGCGGCACGGCCATCATTTGAGTCCAACTCTCCGACCTCGAATGGATATCCGCTTTCGCGCCGATCAGCAGTTTCACCACCGCGGGACGCCGTTGCGCGGCCGCCCACATCAGCGCGGTCTGGCCTCGCGTGGCGCGCGCCTCCGGATTCGCGCCCTTCGCCAGCAGCTTCTCCACGATCTCCGCCCAGCCGCCTCGCGCCGCCACCATCAGCGGCGTCTCGCCTGGCAGCAACGCCGCGTTCGGATTCGCTCCGGCATCCAACAACAGGGTCGCCACCGGCAGGTTGCCCTCGAGGCAGGCGGCCCAGAGGGGCGTCGCGCCGAGGTCGTTGGCCGCGTTTGAATCGGCGCCCGATCGCAGCAGCCGCCGGACCTCAGCCTCGTCGTTCCGATAAGCCGCGATCAGTAACGGCGTGGACCCGTCGCCGCCGCGCTCGGCGATCGCGGTGAGCGCCGTCAGCAGCGCCACGCCCAGCCGCCTCATCTAGACTCCCACCGGATCCAGCGGCAGCTTGCCGGTGCTTCCGCCCAATCGCTCCACCGGCGCGCCGAACTTGTCCATCAGCGCCACCAGCAGGTTCGCCATCGACGGACGGTCGCGAAAGACCAGGTGCTTCCCGCCGCGCAGAGTTCCCGCGCCGCCGCCCACCAGCAGCAGCGGCAGGTTGTCGCCGGAATGCCGGCTGGAGTTCGAGATGCCCGATCCGTAGAGGATCGTCATGTGGTCCAGCAGCGATCCGGCGCCGTCGGGAGCGGCTTGCAGCCGGGCCAAATATCGCGCAAACAATTCCGTGTGATAACGGTTGATCTTCGACATCCGGGCCACCAGTTCGGGAAGGTCGTTGTGGTGCGAAAGCGGATGGTGGGCCTCCGGAACGCCGATCTGGGGATACGGCCGCGCGCTCTGCTCCTTCCCGATCATGAAGGAAACGACGCGCGTGAGATCGGAGCGGAACGCCAGAACCTGCAAGTCCAGCATCAGCGCGAGATGGTCTTCGAACGCCGCGGGAGCGCCTTGGGGCTGCTCCATCTTCGGCAGCGCGGCGTCCGGCTGCTGTTCCGCCTTCGCGATCCGCCGTTCCACGTCGCGGATCGATTCCGTGTACTCATCGAGCTTGGCGCGGTCGCCGGGTCCCAGTTCCGTCCCGAGGGAAGAGAGCTTGGCGCTCACCGAATCGAGGATGCTCTTGCGTTGCCGCAGCCGCGCCTCGCGAGCCCCGCGCTCCGTGCTGCCGCTATCGCCGAACAGCTTCTCGAACACGGCGCGCGGATTCCACTCCATCGGCAGCGGACTGGTGGGTCCGCGCCAGGAGATGGTGTGCGTGTAGACGCAACTCAGATTGCCCGTGCACGCCCCCGCGTTGTTCGGTGGATCGAGCGCCATCTCGAGCGACGCCACCTGCGTTTCGCCGGCGAAGCGGCGCGCGAGCGACTGATCCATCGAAACGCCGGCGACGATCTCCACTTCGTTCTTGCCGCCTCGCGCGACGCCCGTCAGAAATGAACCCGAGGCGCCGGCGTGGATGTAGTTCCAGTTCGCCTGGATGCCCGAGAGCACGGTCACCTTGTCGCGGAACGGCGCCAGTGGCTCGAGCACGGGAGTGAGGTCGAAGTTGCCGCCGTCTTTCTTCGGGGTCCAGTACTCCATCGCCATTCCATTCGGAACGTAGAATGCGAGGAATCGATGCGCGGGCTTGACGGCGCCCGCGCCAATGGCGGGGAACATCGCGTCGAGCAGGGGCAGCGCGAGGGCCGAGGCGCCGCTCCGCAACAAGGTGCGTCTCGGCAACCGCCGGTTGCGGAATGTCATGGTTGCTCCGATCTTCGGGTGAGGAACACGGGACTGCCGACGATGCCTTCCACGATAGCCGACCAGCGGGGCCCGCGCGAGGCGGCCTCGCGGACGATCTTGCGGACCGCCGGCTGCATCGTGGAGTCGACCCGCCTGCCGATGGCGTAAGCGAGCAGCTTTTCGGTGAAGGTACGTGGAAACCGTTCGGGCTCCGACAGCAGCAGCGCGCGCAGCCCGGCGAGACCGTCGATCGAAGCGCCGCTGGCGGTGGTCCCCACCGAATCCACCGGCAGCCCCGATTCGTCCTTGGTGCGCCAACCGCCGATGGCGTCGAAGTTCTCGAGGGCGAACCCGAGCGGATCTATGGATGAATGGCAGCCATTGCACGAGGGGTTCTTGCGATGCGCGGCGAGCCGTTCGCGGATCGTCGCCGGACGCGCGCCGGCCTTGGTCTCGAGGGTCGTGTCCAGGCCCGCCGGAGGAGCTGGAACCGGCAACCCGAACAGATTGTTCAGCAGCCACTTTCCGCGCAGCACGGGCGACGTGCGATCGGGATACGATGTCGCGGCGAGCAGTCCACCATGGGCCAGCAGGCCGCCGCGCCGGTCGCGATCGGGCAGGGTCACGCGGCGGAAACGTGTTCCGTACACGCCGGGGATTCCGTAGTGGGCCGCCAGGCGTTCGTTCACGAAGGTGTAGTTGGCGGATATCAGTTCCGTCACCGGCCGGTCTTCCCGCAACGTGCTTTCGACGAACAACGACGTTTCCCGCTGGAACGCCTCGAGCAGGCTCTCGTCGTAGTTCGGATATCGCAGCGGGTCGACGACCACCTCGCCCACGCGGCGCAGATTCAACCATTGCGCGGCGAAGTCGTTCACCAGCGATCGCACCGCGCGCGGATCGGCGAGCATGCGGCGGACTTGCCGTTTGCGTTCCTCGGTGCTGGCCAGCGCTCCCCGCTCGGCCGCCGACAGCAGCGCATCGTCCGGGATGCTCTTCCAAAGGAAGAACGACAGGCGCGACGCGAGTTCGACGCTGGAGAGCGCGCCCGAACGGCTTCGCCGCACTCGCAGCAGGAAGTCGGGATCGGATAGCATTCGTTCGAGCGCGAACTGGATGCCCGCGTCGAAGCTCCCGCCATCGCGGCGGCCGGAGTCGAAGAACTCGAGAAGCGTGGCGGTGTCGGCGGCGGTCACCGGGCGGCGGTAGGCGAGCCGCGCCAACCTCGACACGATCCGCGCCGCGCAGGAGCGCTCTTCGGCGGGGTGATTCGGCTGGCAGACGAAAATCGAGCGCCGGGCCGCGGTGTCCTTCGCGATGGCGGCGGGTCCGAACGGACCGCCGATGCGAATCGAGTCGACGTTGGCGAAGCCCATGTAGACTTCGTCGTTCGCGATGACGCGGCCGCGCTGCTGCGGTTGGGGCAAGCCTTCGGGCTCCCAAAGCTGGCGCACGAAGGACACGGAGACCACATGCAATCCGGCCGTCACGGGGACGCGGACTTCGAGCCCCGCGTCGCCGTCGAGCTGCATGTAGCGCTCCCACTCGGGATCGCCCGCGAAGCCGGGTTCGCCGTCGCCCGCGTAGCTGGCCGCGGCGGCCCTGCCCCGCGCCTTGCCGCCCACCGTGAACCGCCGCAGCAGCTTGCCATCCAATCGGACGTCCAGCATCTGCGGCCAGCCCATTCCCTTGAGGTAATCCTGATATTGGCGTTGCAGTCTCACTCCGATCGAATACTCGCCATCGGCCGGGAATTGATGCCGCACCGCGATGCCGCCGCGGGATCCGAGCGGCAGGTCCTCGCTCCGGCGGTCGTCTTGGAGAATGTGCAGGGGAATCCGGTGCGTTTCGACGCGCGGGGCTTCGGGAGGCAGCCCCACGGCGAGCCGAGTGACCTGGCGCGCCACCGAAAGGTATCGCTCGAGATGCGCCGTGGAGAACGATAGGGAATCGGCGAAGTTGTCGAAGCTGCCGTCCGCGGTTTCGTCGCCGGGAAGCTGCGACCGGATGTCGAGCTCGAGTCCGAACAGATCGCGCACCGTGTTCTCATACTCGGACGCGTTCAGCCGGTGGACCGCGCCGCCGCGGCCCGTATCGGGGCGAGCCTCCCACGCGCGGTCGATGGCGCGCTCGATCGCCTCGGCCGCCGATCGATAAGCAGCGGGCGCCGGACGCGGACTCCCGGGAGGCGGCATCGACTCGGCGCGCAGCCGCGCGATCACCTGTTCCCAAACCTGGGGCTTGGCGGGCGCATCCGGTAGGTCCGCCGCGGCCACCGACAAACCGCCGGATCGAACCGTGGCGTTGTGGCAGCCGGCGCAATAGCGGTCGAGCAGCGGCCGGATCGATGGCTCGGCGCGGAGAGACGCGCACGCGGCCGCGATGGCCCACACGTTCGTCCGCACTCGCATAACGAGTGCAGTATAGCCCTTTCGCTACTGGCTCGGTCCGGCGGCGACCGCCGGATTGGGTCCGCGCGGACCGCTGGATTCCTGCTGTGCCACGCGCCGCCGCCGCACCGGGGCGGACGATGGTTCGGACGCAAGGGACGGCGCAGTCGAAATCGCGGCCTCCACCCGCTCGGGTGGCGCCGCCGCCGCGCCGCTGATCCCGGTGGGCTCGGTGGGAGTCGCGGCGCCGCTGCCCGAAGGCGCGACGTACGTACGCCGGTATCGGACCTCCGCGCCGTCATAGTGTTTGCTCGCCCGGGCGGATAGGCGGATCTCGATGTTGCGGCGCTGGCCCGAGCGCGCGTCGTCGGGCACCAGGAAGTGGAGCGCGTAGCGCTGGCGCAGGCGCGACAAGGTGGTTTCGAGCGAGGTGGGGTCGTCGACGGACATGCTGTCTCCGCCCGATTCACGCGCTGTCTCCGGCGTACCCGCCGGATGCGGCCCGCCTGCGCCGCGTCCGCCTTGCGGCTGCTGTCCACCGCCGCCGCCGGGCCATCCGCCGCCGGGGCCCAGAATGACGCCTCCCTGGCCTCCTGGCCAACCGCCGCCCGGCAATCCGATTCCGCCTCGGCGGCCGCCGCCGCCGCCCGGATATCCGCCCCGCCGGCCTCCGGCTAGCGCGTTGGGCGCGATCAGCGCGCTCAGCACGGCGCTGGCGCGCGACAGCGCCTGCGACACCTGCCAGTCGTTGGCTTCGAACTCCGTCTGGTCGTCGGTGAGGATCACGATCGCGCGGCGGGCTTCCTTGCGCGCGGAGCGTTCCATGTGGCGGGCCGCCTCGATGATGGCTCGCGGAATGTCGGTGCCGCCGCGGAAGTTCTCACGCCGGAGCGAGTTCTCCATTTCCCGCGAAGCGCCGTCGCGCGCTCGAAATGGCATGACCACGCGCGCCTGGCGGTCGAACACCATCACCGCCACGCGGTCGTCGCCGCCCAACGTGGTCAGAGCTTTGTGCGCGGCGCCGGTGAGCCGCTCGACATGGGTCCGCATGCTGCCGCTCACGTCGAGCAGGAACAGGACGTCGACGGGCATCTTCTCCGCCAGGAAGTTGCGGATCTCGCGCTTGCGGCCGGATTCGAACAACTCGAAATCCTCGGGCTGCAACCCGGAAACCGCGCGGGAGTCGCGGTCCAGGACCTGAACATCCACGCGGACCAGCGAAACATCGCTCCGAAAGACCACTTCCTCTTCGGCGGCGAAAAGGGCGCCCGAACACACGGCGATCAGAGCTAGCTGCCTCATGAACGAGCAGACGCGCCCAGCAGGTCCGAAGTTTCGCCGCTACACCTCTCCGGCTCGTAATTGGTCCGCCAAATGCTCCGACGCGCGCATCGACAGAGCCAGAATCGTAAGCGTCGGGTTCTGCCAGCCGCCGGTGACGAAGGCGGATCCATCCACAACGTATAGGTTCTTGATGTCGTGGCTCCGGTTCCACTCGTTCAGCACGCTCTTCCTGGGGTCCTTTCCCATGCGGCAGGTTCCCAATTCATGGATGCTGTAGCCGGGAGGATGCACGCGGTCGCTCTTCACCAGGATTTCGAAGCCCGCGTCGCGATAGAGCTCCTCCATTGTGTTCGCCGCGTCCTTGGCCATATTGCGCTCGTTGCCGCCGTAGCGGGCGTCCACGTGCAGCACCGGAATGCCCCAGGCGTCCTTCACGCCCGGATTGATGCGGGCGTGGTTTTCAAAGCGCGGCAGCACTTCGCCGTAGATTCCGCCCTGTATGCACGAACCCGCGTAGCTGTCGAGCTTCTTTTGCAACTCGTCCCCATATGCCGGAAAATAGCGCGCGTCCGGCGTGGAGCCGGTTCCCATCGGCAGCGCATAGCCTCGGATGAAGTTGCGCTTCGCGCCTTTGTCCAGATTGCGGAAACGTGGAATGAAGACGCCGCCGCCGATCATCCCCGGCTTGGCCTTGCCATCGCGCGCTTCCGGCATCGACGCGACGACGGTGCAGCCGTACTGTTGATCGAACAGGTAGCGCCCCACCAGTCCGCTAGAGTTGGCGATCTTGGAATTCAACAGCAGCCGCGTCGATTCGAGCGTGCCGGCGGCGAGCACCACGACCTTCGCGCGCGCCTCCATCTCCTGCCGCGAGTGCCGGTCGACGAAGAGGACGCCGTTGGCCAGGCCCGTGTTCTTGTCGAGCGTCACTTCGCGCACCACCGCGTTGGCGGCGATATCCAGCTTGCCGGTGGCCAGCGCGCCGGGCAGCAGAAGGTTGATCGAACTGGCGAGACCGTTCTCGCCCATCGCCGAACGCATGCGCGACACCGCGATTCCCTGCTTTTGCGCGGCCGCGGTAAGCCGCTTCACCGCCTCGGTTTGTGGGAACTCCTGGCTTTCGGCGAAGTCCCCGTCGGGGAATTGCGGCAAGCCCTCTTTACGCCCGGTCACCTTCAGGATGCGCTCCACCCGCGAGTAGAAGGGATCCATTTCGGCGAGCGAAACGGGCCAGTTCTCGCCGACCCCGTCGTGATCGGCAGCCTTGAATTCGTAGTCGCTCAGCCGGAACGATTGGCGGGCCCAGAAGAGCGAACGTCCGCCAACCAGCCGCACGCGCACCCAGTTGTAGGGCGTCTGGTTGCCGTGCGTGTAGGGAATTTCCTTCTCGCTCACCCACGTGTTGGCGTTGTACTCGGTGGCCTGGAACACGTGTTCCAGATCCCCAGGCTTACCGAGTCCGCGGTAGGGGAGCTCATGCGCCGCCTTGGTGACGCGGTCGCGCTCGAAGTCCGCCACCGGACCCGCGTTGAGCATCAGGCAGGAGATGCCCTTGGAGGTGAGCACGTTCGCCGCCATTCCACCGGAATGGCCGGACCCGACGATCAGGACGTCGTAAGTTTTCCTGGGCATGGGCTGTCTCCGTTCAGGCGGGGCGCGTGGGATCGATGGGGAGCCAATAGAGGCCTACCGTGCCACCCCCGCCTCTACGGCGTCGCGACGGCGCGGAACTGGCCGCGGCGGCCCATTCGCGCGAATTCAACGTGGCGGCGCGAATGTCGGCGCGCGCGGCGGCGAGGAAATGCTTCCGGGGGTCGGCCGGCGGATCGTACGTCCAAGGCGCGAGCATCGGCTTCAGAATGGCGTCGATCTGGCCGTCCTCGAGCGACGGGAACGACTTCGCATGCAGGCGCTTTGCCTCGGCTTCGAGATGGTCCAGACCCGCGCGATAGAGTTTCTGGCGGGCCGCTGGAGAGGAGCCGGCGAGGAAGTCGAGGAACTCGGGAACACCCGCCTCGATGGCGCCGGGATTGCCGTTGAGCGGCGGCATCAGCGTGGCGGCGAGCTTTCGCAGCGTCTCCAATTGGATCGGGGAGAAGAACCGGGGGGCGGGCGTCGCGGCCTCGCCGGCCGGCACCGTCGCGATGCGGGCGGGAGCGGTTCCGGCTTGGCCGAGGCGCGAACCCGGACCCTGCGCGAGTAATGCGGGCGCGGCGGCGGGCGAGGCCGCGATCGCCTGGAGGAGGCGTCTGCGTTTCATGATCGAATCAGCATAGCAGCGCCGCCGCCCATCGTGGCGCGGCGCGGGCTATCGCACGGCCTCGGCGGTGTGCAGCGCGGCCAAGTCGACGGCGCGAGCCTCGGGTAATGACGCCGCAACGGCGTCCCGCGCGGCCTCGGGTCCACCCGGCGGCATGAGCCCGTCCGGCGACACCGAGGCGATGGTCGCGGCGAAGCCAGGCAACTCCTCCGGCGCTCCGCCGCCCTTTCGAGCCGCGCGCTGGAACTCCTCCGCCGTGTGGGACGCCACCCATCGTTGCGTGCGGATCATGGCGCGCGCGAGCTTGCCGGCCAGGTCCCGATTGGTGGAGAGCCATTCCGGACGCGCCATCAGGCACACGGCGGGATAGCGGTCCACGCCGTAAATGGCGCGCGTGCCATCGGCCGTCTGACCGTCGGCGAGCACGACGAGATCCGGCTTGCGCGCGCGCAGAATCGCCAGCGAAGCCGGCAGCGTCACGATGGCGTCCACCTTGCCCTGTTCCGCCGCGGCCACCGTCACCGCGTGTCCGCCGCCGGTGGCGATCACGTTCACCGCCGCGGGCGCGATGCCGGCGCGAGTCAACAGCAGGTTCACCATGTTGTGTCCGCTGGAGCCGAACGCCGACACGCCGACGGTGGCGCCGCTCAAGTCCACGACGGACCGCACCGGCTTTCGCGCCCTGGGAGACGCGACGAGCGCCATCGGCGAACGCACCATCATTACCTCGAACGCGCGCGCCACGCGCCCCTGCGCCGCCAGACGGATCGCTTGATCGAAGCCGCCGGCCACCACGTCCACGCTTCCGCCGAATAGCGCCTCCATCGCCTTCGAACTACTGGGCAGTTCGTGCAGTTCCACCGGCGCGCCCTCGGCGGCGAAGTGGCCGAGCGACTCGGCGAGCGGCGTCAGCTCCTCTCCGCGAAACAGGGCGATGCGCACCGGTCCGCCGCCGGGCGATCCACAACCGGCCAGGGCCAGCGCCAGCGCCAACGCGGACGCAACCGGGCGCGGCACGCTATTTCCGGGTCGCGGTGAACGTGCCCTCGCCCAGCGAGCCGAACGCCACCGATCCCTTCATCGACTTGCCATCCTCCGACAGCGCGCCCTTGTATTCGACCGTCATCTTCTCCCCCTGCGCTTGTCCCTGGAACGAGAATCGCACGTCCGCTCCCTTCACCGTTCCCGCGATGGGGATGCCGGAGCCGAGCAGCCCCGAGTATGTGCCGGCCAGGCTCTCGCCGGACTGCTTGAAGGCGATCGCCGGGCTTCCGCTTTGTCCGCCGACTTCCACGGTGAAGTTCCAGGCGCCGGAGATATCCGCCGCGAAGGCGAAGATCGCGTTGGCCACAAGGAGCACGAGGGCGCGAAGTGTCATCTGGGATTCTCCCTAGTTTTCGAAGTCCGCGACAGAGAACCGCGCGGCGTAGGTGTGGCTCGCCGGCGCCTTATCGCCGCGATTCGAGTAATCCACCAGATAGATATCGCCGCCGGGCAGGGTTAGCCACGACGAGTATCCATTGTCGGTGCGCTGCCCGGGCGCCGGCGGATTGGGGTCGATCTCGAGCATCCTGTCGATTTGGTACTGATCGGGGAAGCGGCCGGACCGGGCGTGCCAGCTCCACACGAACTCGGGTTCGGACTCGTTCGCCGCGCTGTAGTTCACGTGCCGGTACCAGACGTTGGCCCGGCTCTCGGGCGGACGTCCGAAGTAAGTGGGCTCGAGCGGCCACTCGCGGATCATGACCCCGTGGATCACCTCTTTGCCGTCGACGGCCACCCACATCCGGCCATGATCGGTCTGAAGGCGGATCGCGTGGAACTTCGTCATGTCCACGCGGTGGATCACGTCGATGCGAGGAATGTCCGGGCGCGCCGGATTCAACATGGCGCCCCGGCGGAAATCGCAGCGGATCTGATCGGTGAGCACCTCGACCGTAAGCCCGAGCCGCCCCACCTGGAAGATCCCGGCGGGCGCGCCGGGAGGTCCGTCCACGCGGACGTCCACTTCGAACAGGACATCGCTGCGGAAGGACTCGGGCGGCATCATGAGGTAGCGGGTGGTTGCCTCCGGCCGCGAGTGAATCCGGAGCGCACCGGATTCGAACGAGCACAGATCGCCGTAGTGGACGCCGGAGACTTTGTAACCCTCGTTGGCCGAGAGGTCGCCCAGCCAGCCGTGAGTACCGAAATTCCCCGCCTGGTTTCGATAGGTGGCGAGGACGCGGCCGTCCGGGAGTTCCTCCGCGAACGGGCGGTCGCCGGCGAACGGCAGCGGCGCGGGCTTGGTCCACGAGCGTCCCCGGTCGTGGGAGAAGCAATGATACGACGGATAGCCCATGTGGTTGTTCTCGCGCAGGATGCACGCCAGCGCGCCGCCGGACAGCTTCAGTATGTGGCCCTCGACATGGTTGTGCACCTTGTCCTTGGCGATGACCGCCAAGTCCTTCCAGGTCTGGCCGCCGTCGGTGGAGCGCATGCAGAACTCCGCCATCTTGTAATTGTCGCGGAACGCCATGTGGGCGTTCATCAACAGCGTCCCGTCCTCGAGCTCGACGATGCGCCCCGGCTCGATTCCCTTGACTCCCGTGAGGCGTGGGGCGGACCAAGTGCGTCCGCTGTCGTCGCTGATCCACATCCAGATTCCCGACGGACGATCCTCGTGGTAGTAATGATAGTCGTCGTGATCGCAGATGACGATGAGCCGCCCGCTCTTCAGCCTGGTGATGCGCGGCGTGACCCAGCGTTCGTCGCCCTTGGCGATGTTCGCCCGGGCGATGATCTTCGGATTGCCCCAGGTCTTGCCGCCGTCCGCGCTTTCGAGCGTGGTGATGTTACTGGACTCGAGCGCCCAGTGCTGGTCCGTCTCGCAGTAGATGAGCATCATGCGGCCGTCGGGGAAGCGCACGATGTCGGGATTCTTGGTGAACCGGCCAGGTGGGCTCCACACGGTGCGGACCTTACCGGTTCCGTCGAGCGTCCGCATGCTGGAACGCGGAGGCGCGGCGCCGGAACAGGGTGCGGCGGCCATGGCCGCGAGGGCGTGGCGGCGGGTAACGAGAGCCATCAGACGTTCTTCGGCGTGGACCAGTGCTTGCGGTACTCGCGTTTCACGTGGCGGGCGGCTTCGGGATCCGCGGCGACGGTCTCGGTCTTGGCGTCGAACTTCACGTTGCGGCCGGTTCGAGAGACGATGTTGCCGAGATGCGCCAGCGCCGCGGCCCAGTGCCCTTCCTCGATATCGACGCGCGGGCGGCGGCGGGTGCGCATGCAGTCCAGGAAGTCGCGCGCGTGCGGCGTGTCGAGGGACGACTTGTCGTGCTCCTCCTCGTGCACCAGTTCGTTCTTCTGTCCCTCGAAGACGCGGAAGCTCCAGTTCTTGCCGCGGAAGCGTCCGAACTGCGCCGCGGCGCGATCGCCGTAGATGGCGACGCCATTGTCGCAACCTTCCATTCCGTAGGGGTTCCACAGGCGTTGTTCGTAATTGAGAACCTTGTCGCCGAAACGGTAAGCGAGGTTCATGGTATCGGGCGTCTGTTGATCGTCGTCGAAATAGAGCTTGGCGCCCATGCCGGAGACGGAGTCCGGCAGTTCGACGCCGAGGGCGCGGCGCGCGATGTCCAGTTCGTGCACTCCATCGTTTCCGATGTCGCCCACGCCGTAATGCCAGTGCCAGTTGACCGTGCCGTGGAAGCGGTTGCGGTTGAAGGGGAGCATCGGCAGCGGACCCGTCCATGTCTCATAGTCGATGCCGGAGGGAACGGGTTCGTCCGGCTTGTGACCGATGTTGCGGCGCAACTGGACGTTCCAGACCTTGCCGCCCAGTATCCGGCCCAGCTTGCCGGACTGCACGTACTCGTGGAAATGTTGCGTCACCGGCAGGCTCGGCAATTGGGATCCCACTTGCACCACGCGATTGTTCCGCCGCGCGGCTTCCACCATGAGGCGGCCCTCGCGAATATTGTGCGACGCGGGCTTTTCGACGTAGACGTCCTTGCCGGCCCCGCAGGCCAGGATCGCGCCCGGTGCGTGCCAGTGGATCGGCGTGCCCATGACGATCGCGTCCACCGACTTGTCGTCCAGGCAGCGGCGGATGTCGGAGACCAGCGGCGGACGCTTGCGGCCGGAGCCCTCGACGATCTGGAAAGCCTTGTCCACGACGTTGGAATCGACGTCGCAGATATAGGCGACATCGACATCGGGCTGCGCGCAGAACGCGGTGGTAAGGCTGAGGCCCCTACCGCGAACTCCCATCAAAGCGATGGTGATGCGATCGGTCTTGGCGGTCACGCGGCGGGGGGCGAGCGCCGCCGCGGCGGCGGGGATGAAGTATCGGCGGTTCATGATGTGTCCCCGACTGTTCTATCAGATTCCGCGCGCGCGCGCAAGGCCCTGGAAACGCGGGCGCCCGGCGATGCAACGCCGTTCCAGACGATCGCCGCGAGCGTGCGCGGAAAGTCCGGAGGGATCCGGGAGGCCGCAAGGTACCGCCCGTAGAAGGCTCCGGCGAGCGCGCTCACCACGCAGTCGAGGTCGAAGCCCGGGCGGATCAGCTTGCCCTGACGGGCGCGCACGAGGATCGCCCGGAATTGGGCGCGGCGCGGCTCGACCAGACGTTCGCGGAAGAAGGCGAGCAGTTCCGGTGTGTGTTCCTCCTCCGCGAGTACGGTTCCAATCAGCGACATCCCGTTGGGCCGCATCAACGACCGGGAGAAGTTCTCGAGCGCCGCGGTGAGGTCGCCGAGCGGAGACCCCGTGTCGACCGGCGGTTCGGCCAGCCGCAACGTGCCGGCGGCGGCCGCCGCCAGATCGGCCTTGGACGGCCACCTGCGGTAGATGGTGGGCTTGCTGACGCCCACCTCGGCGGCGACGGCGTCCAGGGACATGCGCGCGTAGCCGTCCGCCGCCAACAGCCGCAACGTGGCTCTTAGGATGCGCCGCTCGGCGGCGGTGTCGCGTGGTCTGCCGGGGGCGCGTTCGGGTCCTGCCATTGGCTTGCTCATTTTTCGAATCCGGGCGCCCGCCGCGGCGATCCATGATGATACTCTACGGTTTCGAAATCAAAGGAGCGGCCGTGAAGATTGGAATCGCCGGTTCGGGAAACGTGGGAGGCACGCTCGGCTCCCGTTGGGCCGCGGCCGGCCACCAGGTCGCGTTCGGATCGCGGAACCCAGGCTCCGCCGACATGCTGGAACTGGCGGCGAAAGCGGGCGTCAACGCGCGCGCCGCGTCGTTGGCGGAAGCGGTCGCGTCCGCGGATGTGGTGCTGGTGTCGACGCCGTGGCCCGCCACGCCGGCGGCTCTAGAGACCGCCGGATCGTTCGCCGGAAAGATCGTGATCGACGCCACCAATCCATTGATGCCGAGGCTGGAAGGCCTCGAATTCGCCAACACCACGTCCGGGGCGGAGCAGTTGTCCTCGTGGGTCCCGGGCGCGCGCGTGGTGAAGGCGTTCAACACGGTCGGGTTTGGCGTGATGGCGAATCCGAAGTTCGGGGACCGGGCGGCGTCCTTGCCGTATTGCGGCGACGACGCGGAGGCCAAACGCGTCGTTCACGGGCTGGCGGAGGAACTGGGATTCGAACCGTTCGACGCGGGTCCGCTGCGGCAGGCGCGCGTGCTCGAGCCGTTCGCGCTGCTTTGGATTTCGCTGGCGATGGTCCACGGATACGGCCGCGACATCGCGTTTCAGTTGATGCGCCGGTAGCGGCCCGCGCCTACAGCAACCAGCGAGGAGCGATCTGATCCGGCTCGTCGGCCGTGATCATCCAGTCGAGGGTGCGGTCCTTCATCTCGCGGACCACTTCCGGCCGGTCGCGCCGCACATTGCGAGTCTCGCCCGGATCGTTCCGGAGATCGTACAGTTCGCCCTCGTAGCCCGGATAGTAGTTCAGCTTCCAGTCCTTCGTTCGCGTCATCTTGGCGTCGGGATGGCGGATGCCGGCGATTCCCTTCCCTTGCTCGTAGGCCATGTCGAGCGATCCGGAAGTGATCACCTCGGGAATCACGTTCTCGCTGAAGACCGCGTCGCGCGGGCGGTAGGCGCGGCCGAGCAATAGCGGCGCCAGACTCCTGCCCTGTACGTTCGCCGGCGTGGGCAACCGGCACAGGTCGAGCAGCGTGGGAACCAGATCCAGCGTTTCGACCAAATGATCGTACCGCGCGGCCGCGATCCGCGCGGGCCAATGAAGGAAGAACGGGATGCGCACGCTGGACTCGAAGAACGCGTTCTTACCTTCGAAGCCGTGCTCCATCAGTTGATCGCCGTGATCGCTGGACAGCACGACGATGGTGTTGTCCCACTTCCCCGCCCCGCGCAGTTCGTCGAGGATCAGGCCGATCTCGCGGTCCACCATGGCGACGCCCGCGGCGTAGCTGCGCCAGATCCACTGGAGCCGCTCGCGGTCCACGGCTGGGCGCGGCTTACCTCGCAGGATCAGCTTTTGCAACGGAAGCGGCAGGCGCTCCACCTGCTCGCGCGTCGTCGATTCCGGCAGCGGGAACTCGACGCCGTCGAACATCGAATCGTAGGGAACCGGCACGGTGTGCGGCGCGTGAGGCTTGAAGAAGGACGAGTAGAGGAAGAACGGCCTCGCGCTCGAGGCGAACCGGCGCAGCATTGTGCGGGTCTCGCGTCCCGTCCAGGCGGTGGGAGTGAACTCGTAGTCGATGGCGCCGCGGAAGGGATTCTTACCGCCCGGCGCGGTGCCGAGATAGGGGACGTCCCGGCGCGGGTCGTTCGCGTTGCGCCACTTCACGTAGTCGGAGAACCTGTCGGTATGGCCGACTCCGTCGTCCAGCCGCACTTCGTCCCAGCCGGTGGAACGCGCGTGTTCGGCGGTGGCGGGATAGTAGTGCAGCTTGCCCACCGATCCGGTTGTGTAGCCGGCGTCCCGCAACCGGCGCTGGAGGAAGACTTCACGCGGATCGCACGGCGTGTAGTTGACGCGATTCTTGTGCGAGTGTGGATAGCGGCCGGTGAAGTGGCTGACGCGCGATGGCACGCAGACCGGCGACTGCACGAACATGTGGCTGAAGTTCGCGCCGGAGTTGGCCAGCCGGTCGAGATTGGGCGTGCGGAACGGGAGCTTCGAATTGGCGCCCAGAGCGTCCACGCGAAACTGGTCGAGCATCAGGAAGAGGACGTTCGGGCGCGTGTCCGCCTGCGCCGCCGCGGCGGATGCGGCGCCGGATCGAAGCACGGAGCGGCGAGTCATGAGTCTCAACATATCAGGCCTTGCGAATTGATATAACAGGTGGACGAAAAGGGGGCTGGATGAGAACTCTCTGTCCCTGTCTGGTTGGCGCGGCGGCGATGTCCGCGCAGGAATTTCGCGGCACGTTGGGCGGCTTGGTGACCGATCCGCAAGGAGCGGTGATCCTGGGAGCCAAGGTATCGGCCACGCAGGTGGAAACCGGCGCGAGGTCGGAAACCACCGCCAGCGCCGACGGCCAGTACACGCTGCCGTTCCTGGCGCCGGGTACTTATAGGATCGAGGTGGAGGCGCCCGGGTTCAAGCGCTATGTGCGCCAGGGGCTGCGCATCGGCTCCAACGAACGAACCAGCGCCGACGCACGCCTCGAGATCGGCGCCGCGGCGGAAACGGTGACGGTATCGGCGGACTCGCCGCTGCTGGTCACGCAGACGGCGTCCACCGGACAGGTGATCAACAAGCGGCAGATCGAGAACATGCCGATGAACGGCCGCACACCGCTGATCCTGGCGCAACTCTCGTTCGGCGTCATTCCCAATACCGATCCGCGCTTCTATAGGCCCTTCGACGACGGCGGCCCGTCGGGGTTCGCGATGGGAGGCGCGCCCAACCGGTCGAACGAACTGCTGCTGGATGGAACTCCCAACGCGAGCGTCGGCAACGGCATGGGCTTCAGTCCACCGGTGGACGCCGTGGAAGAAGTGAAGGTGGAGACGTTCCAGGCCGACGCCGCGTTCGGCCACACCGGCGGCGGCACCGTCAATCTGGTGACCAAGGCCGGAACCAACGCATTCCACGGTTCGGCCTACAACTTCAACCAGGTATCCAAGCTCGGCGCGACGCTGTTCTTCACCAATCTGGCGGGCCGCGTGAAGAACGTCTCCAACTACAACCAGTGGGGCTTGACCGCGGGCGGTCCCCTGTGGATTCCGAAGGCGTTCGACGGCCGCAACCGGGTGTTCTTCTTCTTCACCTACGAAGGGATCAACCAGAAGCTGCCGCGCGCGACATCGACGACGGTCCCAACGGATGCGCAGCGCAACGGCGACCTTTCGCAGTTGCTGCGCGTTGGCTCGGCGTTTCAGGTCTACGATCCGCTCACCGGAGTCCGCGAGGGAACCCGGGTGCGGCGGCAGCCGTTCGCCGGGAATCTGATTCCGGCGGCGAGGATCAGCCCGATCGGGCGGAACATCCTGAGGTTCTACGACGCGCCCAATCAGGCGGGCGCCAACGATGGCCGCAACAACTTCTTCGTCGGCGCGGTCGGCGAATTCAACACGTTCGATTCCGAGATGGGCCGGATGGATTTCAATATCAGCCCGAAACATAAATTGTTCTTCGCGTTCCGGCACAACGACCGGCTGCCGAACAACGGAACCACGTTCGCCAACAACGCCACAGGGTCCTACCTGCGCCAGATCAACTGGGGCGGGACGCTCGACGACGTCTACACGCTATCGCCCACCACGGTGCTCAATTCGCGAGCCAACTGGCTCCGCAACGGAGAACAGCGCGGCGGATTCTTCGACGGATTCGACATCGCCACTCTCGGACTTCCGGCCTCGCTGAAGGCGGCGAGTCCGCGGGCGCATTTTCCGGAAGTGGCCCTGGGCGCGTATGCCGGGCTGGGATCGAACCGCGGCGGCGGCATCCTGCTTCCCTACGACAACTTCCAGCTCTTCGAGACTCTCAACCGGACCATGGGCCGCCACTCGTTGAAAACCGGCGGCGACTTCCGGCTGGTCCGCCGAACCAACCAAAACTACGGCCAGAGCTCGGGCAGCTATTCGTTCGGCGCGGATTGGACGCGGGGGCCGCTGGACAACTCGCCCGCCGCGCCGATCGGCCAGGATCTGGCGTCGCTGCTGTTGGGACTGCCGACGGGCGGGTTCCTGGATATCACGCGTTCGAAAGCAGCCAGAACTTCTATTCGGCGCTTTTCCTGCAGGACGACTTCCGCGCGCGGCCGAACCTTACGTTGAACCTCGGCCTGCGCATGGAGAAAGAACTGGCGACGACGGAGCGGTACAACCGGTCGATCAACGGGTTCGACTTCGCCTCCGCAAGTCCGATTTCCGCCGCGGCCATCGCCGCCTACCGGCGCAATCCCACTTCGGAGGTGGCGCCCGATCAGTTTCGTACACAGGGCGGATTGACGTTCGCCTCGGCCGCCAACCGGAGTCTGTTCCGCACGCCGCCCATCGCCTGGAGTCCCCGATTCGGCGTCTCCTGGTCGCCGGCGATGCTCGGGAACAAGACCGTGCTTCGCGGCGGCATGGGGCTGTTCTACTTTCCCCTGAATCGCGCGGGAACGGGCATCGATCAGACGGGCTTCAGCCAGCAGACGCCGCTGGTGGCGAGCCTGGACGGCAACCTGACCCCACACGCGACGCTCGCCAATCCATTCCCGGACGGCATCATTCAGCCGGCCGGTTCCGCGCTAGGATTGGCGACCAACGTCGGCCGGGGCGCGGGATACTTCTCGGACAAGGTTCGCAATGGGTACTCGCTGCGATGGAATCTCGACGTGCAACACCAGCTTCCCAAGGACTCGGTGCTCGAATTCGGCTATGTTTACAATCACGGCGTGAAGATGGAACTGAACCGGCCGGTCGATTTCGTGCCGGCCCAGTATCTGAGCACGCGGCCCGTCCGGGATCAGGCCACCATCGACCGGTTGAGCGGGAACGTGCCGAATCCATTCCAGGGCTTGATGCCAGGAACGGCCTTCAACGGCGCCACCATCGCGCGCCAGCAACTGCTGCGTCCCTTCCCGCACTTCACCGGAATCACCGAGAGGAGCGTGCCCGAAGGAAGCTCGTACATGCACATGTTCCAGGCGCGGGTGGAAAAGCGGTTCTCGCACGGCGTGCAGTTTCTGGCAAACTACCTTTTCGCCAAGACGATCGAGAGGCGGTCGCGCTTGAACGAAGCCGATCCGTTCCCGGAAAAGCGCATCTCTTCCGACGACCGGCCGATGCGCTTCGTGGCAAGCGTGAACTGGGATCTGCCGTTTCGGCAAGGGACGCGCGTTGGGTTCTGGCGCGCCCGCCGTGGTGAACCGGATGATCTCGGGCTGGACGGTGAAATTCGATCTACACCGTGCAACCGGGCGCGCCGCTCGGATGGGGCAACGTGATCTACCACGGCGGCGACATCCGGCTGAATGCACGCAACGTCGAGCAATCGTTCGACGTGACGCGGTTCAACCGGGCGGCGGCCGAGCAACTGGGCTCGAATCTCCGCGCGTTTCCCTCCCAGTTTTCCACGCTGCGGCAGGACGGTGTAAACAACATGGACTTTTCGTCGATCAAGAACAACGCGATCGGGGAGCGCATCAATCTGCAGTTCCGTTGCGAGTTCTTCAATTTCATGAATCACGCGTCCTTCAACCCGCCCACGGTGAATCCGACCAGCGGGGCGTTCGGCACGATTACCAGCCAGGCGAACCTGTCGAGGAGCACGCAGTTGCCGCTTCGTCTGGTTTGGTAGAATCCGATGGACCGGGAGGGGCGTGGGCCACACCGGCGGTAAAAACGAGAGAGGAGAGGACAAAAGTGCCTGGAAAGTTCGAACTGAAGAAGGCGAAAAACGGGGAGTTCTATTTCAACCTGAAGGCTTCCAACGGCGAGACCATTCTGACGTCCGAGACGTACAAGTCGCGCCGCGGGGCGCTGAACGGGATCAAGTCGGTTCAGAAGAACGCGCCGGATCCGAAGCGGTTTCAGACCAAAGTGTCGGAGAAGAACGGACAGTTTTTCTTCAACCTGCGGGCGGGAAATCATGAAGTGATCGGCCGCAGCGAGATGTACCCGACGGAGAAGGCGCGGGACGCGGGCGCGGCGTCGGTGATGAAGCACGCGCCGGACGCGGCGGTGGTGGAGGCTCAAGCGGCCGCTGGGGCTTGAATCGGGGTTTCGAATCTGGCGTAACGGGCGCGAGCGGATGGCCGTTCGCGCCTTTTCGTTTTGGTGGGCGGTAACCGTGCCACTATGCGGGAAAGAAAAAAGGGACCTTGTTGGGTCCCTAAGTTGAAGTATATCAGAGAGTTGCGTGAATCGCAAGAGGATCTTGCGGTGGAGTGGGCGCGGTGGGGATCGGGTGGTGTCCGGAGGGCGCGGAGGCGGATATGCTGGCTGGCCAGCAGGATGGGTGACTGGGAAGCTGGCGGCACAAGCCTATTCCCCCGCCATCCAGCCAGCCAACTTGCCAGCTTCCTGGGATTCTGGTTGCACGGATGGCCAGCCGGTTGCTACCATCTCCCCATGGCCACCGTCATTGCCGTCGCTAACCAAAAAGGCGGCGTCGGCAAAACCACCACCGCCATCAATCTCGCCGGGATCCTCACACGCCTCGGCCATTCCACCATCCTCGTCGATGCCGATCCCCAGGCCTCGGCCTGCTACTGGCGCCAACTCACGCCCGCACAGGCTCCGCCCTTCGACGTCGTCGCCATGCCGACCCAGTCGATCCACATCGACCTGCCCAAGCTGCTCCACTCCTCCACGCACGCCTTCGCCGTCATCGATACCCCGCCCAGCATGCAGCGCGACTCCGGCGCCATCACCCGGTCCGCCCTCGCCGCCGCCGATCTGGTGATCATGCCGATCCAGCCGGGCGTCTTCGAACTCCAGGCCTCGGCCTCCACCGTCGAACTCATCAACGTGGTGCGGCAGCTCAAACCGGCCCTCCGCGCCGTCCTCTTGATCAATGGCAGGCAGGCCAACACCCGGCTGGGGCGCGAAGTCCGCGAGAGCGCCGAGCGCCTCGGCATTGACATCCTGCGCGCCGAGATCTCCCACCGCGTGGCGTTCAAGGAGGCGCAACTGGCCGGCCGCACCATCGTCGATTTCGACGCCAACAGCCCCGCGGCCGACGAAACCCGCAAGTTCGCCGAGGAGGTCATCGCATTATGCCAACCCGCGATCAGCGCCCGAGCTTGAAGAACGTGCCGCTCGGATCGCCTCGAACGCTCGACGAATTCGTCGGCGGCGCCGCCGCCGCTCAACCCGCGCCCGAGCCGGTCCTCTCCGATCCCCCGCCCCGCAATCCCGATGCCCGCGTCCACGAGGCGGCCCTTCGCGATTCTGGCCGTTCCCGCCGCGCCGAGCCTCGCACCAAGGTCACGTTCACGCTGCCCGCGAACCTCCACACCCAGCTCAAACAGCTTGCGATCATGACGGGCGAACGGATGGAGGACATCGCCGCGCAGGCCATCCGCGAGCGGATCGACCGCACGGTGGACGCGATGCCCGGCCCCAAACGAACCGCCTTTCGCGGCATGACCGAGGACTGAGTCCCGCGCCGGGCCGCGCCAGGACCGGGCGGGCGTAGAATAAGGCTAATGATCAAGCCGGTTCTTCCGCTGCTGCTGGCCGCGGCAGCCTCCGCCGAGGTTCGTTTCAACCGCGATATACGGCCCATCATGGCCGATACCTGCTTCCGGTGCCACGGCCCGGATCGCAACGCACGCATGGCGGGGCTGCGGCTCGACATTCGCGAGGAGGCATTGAAGCCGAATCGCGCCGGGATCGCTCCGGTGGTGCCGGGAGATCCGGCGAAATCGGCGGTCGTCCAACGGATTTTCGCGTCCGACCCCGCTCGCACGATGCCGCCGGCGAGCGCCCACAAGGAGTTGTCGGCCAAGCAGAAGGATCTGATCCGTCAGTGGGTCGCCGAGGGCGCCCGTTATGAGGGCCATTGGGCCTACGAACCGTTGCGCCGGCCCGATCCACCGGGCGCGGGGCATCCCGTGGACTCGTTCGTGGAGGACCGGCTGCGCCGCGAAGGTCTGATGCCTGCCACCGAGGCCGATCCGCGAACGCTCGCGCGGCGTGTGTCGCTCGATCTGACGGGGATTCCACCCACGCCCGCCGAGATCGACGCATATATAAAGGACAAGAGCCCTGGCGCGTACGAGCGTTTGGTCGACCGCCTCTTGTCGTCGCAGCGGTACGCCGAGCGGCAGGCGATGCAGTGGCTGGACGCGGTTCGCTACGCCGATACGTGCGGCTTTCACGGCGATAACCCGTTTCCGGCGTGGCCGTTCCGGGACTACGTGCTGCGGGCGTTCCGCGACAACAAACCGTTCGATGTCTTCACCCGGGAACAACTCGCCGGGGATCTGCTTCCGGGCGGAGGCGTGGAGCAAAAGATCGCGTCGGCGTTCAACCGCATGAACCGTACGTCGGCGGAGGGCGGTCTGCAGCCGAAGGAATACCTGGCCAAGTACGCCTCCGATCGTGTCCGAACCACGGCCGCGGTGTGGCTGGGAGCGACGCTCGGGTGCGCCGAGTGTCACGACCACAAGTTCGACCCGTTCACGGCGCGCGATTTCTATTCGATGAAGGCGTTCTTCGCCGACGTCAAGGAGACGGGATTGGTTCCGGACCGGGGACCGGCGGCGTGGGGATCGCTGCTGGAACTGCCGTCGGAGGAGCAGAAGGCGGCGCGGGAAGGGGCGAAGCGGGAGGTGGAGGAAGCTCGGCGGGCTCTCGACGGGTTGGCCAGTAAGCTGGTTGGCCAGAAACCCGGCTGGGAGGCTGACATTCTGGCTGCCCAAGAGGCCGGAACCCTCCGCTGGCACTACCAACGCCCCCTCTCCGCTACCTCCTCCTCCGGCGCCATCCTCGAAGTCTTCAACGACCGCCCCATCGACTCCACCTACCAGGACGGCGCTTCCCTCGTCTCCCAACGAAAAGAGGGCGCCGGAATCGTCATCGCCACCGGTCCGGCCCCCGATCACGACACCTACACAACCGTCTTCCGTCCCGGTGTAGGCTCGTGGAAGGCGCTCGGACTCGAAGCCGTCCAGGACGAAAGTCTCGCGGGCGTCCGCTTGGCGCGCGGATCGGACCGGCTGGTGATCACCGCGGTGGAAGTCGAGGCGGCGGGGAAACGCGCCACGCCCGTGCTCGCCCTGTCCAACCTCGGATTCGCGGCGGCCGAGCACCCCGCCATGGCTGCGATCGACGGAGACCCCAAGACAGGCTTCGGCCTCACCACGTACGGCAACAGCGGCAACATCGCGCTCGCCATCTACTTCTCCCAGCCGTTGAATACCGCGGCCGGAACGGACGTAACGGTGCGCATCCGCCATGACTCCGCTTTCCGCAGAGCTACACTCGGCCGGTTCCGCCTCGCGTTGAGCGCCGATGTCCGAACCGCGCCGCAGCCGGGTGATCCGAACGCGCGGGAAGGGAAGGGAGGTCTGCCGGATCCCCTCGTCAACGCGCTACGCGCCTCTTCCGAATCGCGCACAAAGGAACAACGCGAACTGATCGACGGCTGGTTCGAAACCGCGCACCCGGAACTCCGGGCCGCCCGCATCGAACTCGAGCGGCGGGAAGCCCGGCGCGGCCTCATCGACGCCTCGATTCCGCGCGTGGTGGTCAGCGAGGCCACCGAACCGGCCGAGACGCGGATCCTGGCGCGCGGCAACTTCCTCGACGATTCCGGCCCGGTCGTGGAACCGGCGGTTCCGGCATTTCTCGGGAAGGTGGAAACGGGAGGAAACCGCGCGACCAGGCTGGATCTGGCTGGCTGGCTGGTTTCCCAGCAGAATCCTCTCACCGCTCGCGTCCAGGTCAACCGCATGTGGCGCCAATTCTTCGGAACCGGACTCTCCCGCGTACTGGACGACCTCGGCTCCCAGGGCGAACTCCCCACCCAGCCCGAACTCATCGACTGGCTCGCCGCCGAGTTCATGCAGCCGTCCTGGCGCGCCGAAGGCGCCCATCCATGGGACATGCGCCACCTGATCCGCGCGATCGTAACCAGCAAGACCTACCGCCGCTCGTCCGTCCCCGCGCCCGGAGTGGAAGAGCGCGATCCTGGCAACCGCCTTCTCGCGCGCCAGAACCGCTATCGCGTCGACGCGGAACTGGTCCGCGATATCGCCCTGTCGGTGAGCGGCCTGCTTCACGAGAGCTTCGGTGGCCCCAGCTTCCGTCCCTACCAGCCCGACGGCTTCCTCGGCGCGCTGAACTTCCCCAAGCGCGACTACTCGGCAAGCATGGGGGCCGATCAGTACAGGCGCGGCGTCTACGCCTTCTGGCAGCGGACCTTTCTGCATCCCGCCATGTCCGCCTTCGACGCCCCCAGCCGCGAAGAGTGCACCGTGAACCGCGCCACGTCGAACACGCCGCTGCAGGCGCTGGTGCTGCTCAACGATCCCACGTTCGTGGAGGCCGCCCGGGCGCTGGCCCGCAACATGGCGAAAAATGGCGGCCGCTCGCCCGAGGACCGCATCGACTGGGCGTTCCTCCGCGCAACCGGACGCAAGGCCGTCCCCGAGGAACGAGACGCTCTCGCCGGCCTTTACCGCAAGAGCCTCCAGCGGTTTCGCTCCGATCCCGCGGCCGCGCGGCGTTACCTCGCCGCCGGGCCCGCCACCCCCGAACTGGCGGCCACGGCGGCAGTGGCGCGCGCGATCCTGAATGTCCACGAGACCATCACGAGGAACTGACGAAATGTTTCAAACAAACGATCTCGCCCGCCGTACGTTTCTCGGCAAGGGATTCGCCGGACTCGGTCTGTTCGCCCTGCACTCGTTGGCCAGGCCCGCGCGGGCCGCGAATGGCGGAGCCGTCCAGCCCCTACATCATCCGGCCAAGGCCAAGCGCGTCATCTTTCTCTACCAGGCCGGCGGACCGTCGCATCTCGAGGTCTGGGATCCCAAGCCCAAGCTCCGCGAGATGCACGGCAAGCCGATGCCCGAGTCCTTCACCAAGGGCCAACAGATCGCGCAACTCCAAGGTAAGCCTCTCGTCTGCTACGGCCCGCAACTGGACTTCCAGCGATTCGGCAAGTCCGGCACGCAAATCTGCGGCCTCTTCCCACGCATGGGTTCGGTGGCGGACGAATTCTGCGTCATCCGCTCCATGTGGACCGAGCAGATCAACCACGATCCCGCGCATACGTTGATGAACACCGGATCCATCATCACCGGCCGCCCGAGCATGGGCTCGTGGATCCTCTACGGGCTGGGCGCGGAGACGCAGGACCTGCCCGGATACGTCGTGCTGATGTCGTCTGGCAAGGGCGGCCAGATGCAGCCGGTCGCGGCGCGCCAGTGGTCCGCCGGAGTGCTGCCGAGCAAGTATCAGGGCGTGAAGCTGAACTCCGCGGGCGATCCGGTCCTCTATATCAACACCCCGGATGGCATGTCCGCCGAAATCCAGCGCGACTCCATCGACGCGATCAACGCCGTCAACCGGCGCCAACACGCGGCGCTCGGCGACCCCGAGATCCTCACTCGGATCGCGCAGTATGAGATGGCGTTCAAGATGCAGTCCAGCGTGCCCGATCTGGTGGACATGAGCAAGGAGCCGGCGAAGGTGCTCGAGGAGTATGGCGCCAGGCCGGGCGACGGGTCGTTCGCCTCCAACTGTCTGCTCGCCAGACGGCTGGCCGAACGTGGCGTCCGCTTCATCCAGCTCTACCACCGCGATTGGGACCATCATGGCGGCGTGAAGAGCAACGTCACGTTGAAATCCGCCGAGGTGGACCGTCCCACGGCCGCGCTCATTCGCGATCTGAAGGAACGCGGCATGCTCGACGACACGTTGGTGGTGTGGGGCGGGGACTTCGGGCGCACACCGATGTCGCAAGGCGGCGATGGGCGCGACCACCACATCAAGGGCTTTTCCTACATGCTGGCCGGCGGAGGGATCCAGGGCGGAATCGTGCACGGCTCCACCGACGATCTCGGCTACGCCGCGCAGGAGAATCCGGTCAGCGTGCACGACTTCCATGCAACCATGCTGCATCTGCTCGGCATCGACCATAAGCGCCTGACGGTGAAGTTCCAGGGCCTGGATTTGCGGCTGACGGGGATTTCCGGCGACGTCGTGAAGGGCATTCTGGCGTAGCCGCGGCCGGTGAAGTGGGCCATGCCAGGGCACACACATCCTTCACTTCTGCTACGCTTCAGTTAGAGACAGCTTCCCTATGAGCGCGCACCGAACCCACATCATCCTTCCAGACGACTTGGTCTCCGAGATCGACCGCCTCGTCGGCAAGCGCGGACGCAGCCAGTTCCTGGTGCAATCGGCCATCGTCGAGATCAAGCGGCGCCGTCAATTGGCGGCGATCCAAACGGCGGCCGGGGCCTGGAACGAGGCGGATCATCCGGAACTCGCCGGCGGCGCCGTCGCATATCAGCGCAAACTGCGAACGGAGAGCGACCGCCGCCGCGCGCAGTGACCTATTTGCTCGACACGAACATTCTCATTGGAGTGGTCACGGGCAGGAAGGCCCACGCCGTTCTGTTGCAGGGCTTGGTTGACGAGCGCCACCTCTTGGCGACCTGCGCCATTGTCGTCGCGGAGACGTTTGCCGGCGTTCGGCCCGCCGAGGAGACCAGGACGGCGGCGCTGCTCGAGAGCCTCGAATTCCTTCCCGCGACTTACGACATCGCGCGGCGCGCAGGCCTCATACGCCGGGACTTCGCCAAGACGAAGGGCCGCTCTCTCAGCCTCGCGGATGCCACCATCGCCGCGATCGCCATGGCCAACGCCGCCGTCGTCATCACGGAGAACCGCAAGGATTTCGAGATCCCCGGCCTGCGCGTTCTCGAGCCGTGATGACCGCTTTTTCGCGCCGTCCGGCGCGGTTCCATACGGGGCCGGGCGCCCTGAAGAAGCCGCTTTCCCAGCCCGGCTGCCGTTGACGCCACCCGCCGCGGTAGAGTGGGAAGCCATGCCCGCCGTGCGAATTCGCTATTCGATCGTCCTGCTCGCGCTGTGCGTCAACATGCTCTGCTACACCGATCGCGTGGCGATCGCCGTGGCCGGGCCGTCCATTCGCGAAGAGTTCGGCTTCTCGCAATCGCAAATGGGGCTCGTCTTCAGCGTGTTCAGCCTCAGCTACGCGTTGGGGCAAGCGCCATGGGGCGCGCTCGCCGATCGCCATGGAGCACGGCTCATCGTCGCCGCCGCCATCGTCGCGTGGTCCGGATTCACGGCGCTAACGGGAACCGCGCGGGGATTCGCGGCGCTGATCGCGATCCGGCTGGTCTTCGGCGCCTTCGAGGCGGCGCTGTCGCCGGCGGTCGCCTCCGCTTTCTCGCGATGGATCCCGGTCTCCGAACGGTCGGGGGCGTTCGGAGCCTATCTCGGTGGAGGCAGGCTGGGCGGCGCGGTCACGCCTCCGATTGCCGCGGCGTTGATGCTCGGCATCGGATGGCGATCCATGTTCGCGGTATTCGGCGCGGCCGGCATCCTCGCCGCGGCGGTCTGGTACGCGTGGTATCGCGACGACCCGTCGCGGCATCCCAGGACCGGCGCCGTCGAACTGCGCGAGATCGAACAGGGCATTCCGCCGCGCGCCGTCGAGAAACACGGAACCGATTGGGGCGCGATCCTGGCGTCGCCCCGGTTGTGGCGGCTCACGGGAGTCGCCTTCTGCTCCACATTCCTCTGGCAGTTCTTCATCACCTGGTTCCCCACCTATCTGAAGGAACGCCGCGGCATGGAGTTACAGGAAGCCGCCTGGTTTGCATCGCTTCCGTTTGCGTTCGGCGTCGCCGCCACCTGGGTAGGCGGTTTAGCCGCGGACGTTCTCACGCGCCGGTTCGGTGTGCGCCGCGGCCGCACGTACCTCGGATGCCTGTCGCTATCGATGGCGGCCGCGTTGATGCTGGCTGGCATCCTGGCCCCGGGACCTCGCGCCGGCGCGGCCCTGATGGCGCTTGCTGCGTTCGCGGTGGATCTCTATCTGGGAGCCGCGTGGGCGTCGGCGCTCGACATCGGCGGCCGCTCCGGCGGCGCGGCGGCGGGCCTGATGAACGCAGCTTCCAACGCCGCGGGTTTCGCCTCGCCGGCGCTGATGGGATTCGTGCTCGACCAATGGCGCGACTGGAACGCGGTGCTGCTGTGCGGCGTCGCCACCACGATCCTCGGGTGCGTGTTGTGGATCGGCGTCAATCCACGGGAGAAACAATCTCTCCCCGATGCGTAGCCACCTGGCGGGCGCGCGAGCCGCCGCTTCGATGCGCGCAGCCTAGGCGCCGGCGACGGGCCGGTCACGCCGGCGCGCGCCACCGGTCCAGCGGATGCGTCCGGCTCCGGATAGGAAACCGCGTCCGTCCCCCGGATGCCTGCGCTTCGTAGACGCCGTGCACCATTTCGATCGTCCACCGTCCGTCCTCTTCGTTGCAGCAGGGCTTCCCATCCGTCTCGATCGCGCGCACCAGATCCGCCACCATCAACGCGTTCGCCATCTCGGGCCCCCCGGTGATTGTCATATGCTTCCCGGCAAGATCGGCCGGGCCCGGCAGGGACTCCCACGGTTGCTTGGCGTTCGGCAGCCACCCCGGCGACCGCAGCACATGCAGCGCGCCGCCCGGATAGATCGCGTTCGGCAGGAACAGCACGCCCTTGCTCCCATGGATCCACGTGCCGAAACGCAACGGATCGGTCTTGTCCGTCGCGCGCGACGAAAAGTACCCGTGCACTCCATTGGCGAACGCGAATGTCGCGGCGACCTGCTTGCCCGCCACCGGCCCCACCGGCTCGGTCGCCTGCGTGACGTCTCCGGCGCTGGCCTCCCGTCCGGCGGTAGTCACATGCGCCGTCACCCATTCGGGATTGCCGCGGAAGAACCGCATCATATCGAACAAATGAGAGCCGAGTACCATCATGTCCTCGCCTCCCGCCCGCCGGTCTTCCTTGCCGCGCGACCGGATCTCCTGGATCTCGCCGATCTCGCCCGCCTCGATCAACGCCTTGGCCCGGAGAGCGAATGGCGACACGCGCATCTGATGCGCGATCTGCAGCTTCACCTTGTTCCGCCGCACCGCATCCACCATGCGATCGGCGTCGGCCAGCGTCTCCGCGAACGGCTTCTCCATATAGATGTGCGCGCCCGCGTCCGCCGCCGCGCTCACCATGGCCACGCGCTGATCCATCCACCGCGGTCCAATGCCCACGATGTCCGGCTTCTCGCGCCGCAGCATTTCGCGGTAATCGGCATAGGCGCGCGGCGCGTGGATTCGCTTCACGGCGGCGGCGCGGCCCGCTTCGTCTGGGTCGGCCACGCCCACCACGTCCATGTTGTCGAACGCGTGCCACACCACGTCGATGCCGTGGCCGTAATTGCCGCGTCCGGTGTGGCCGATGACAGCCACGCGATACCGCTTGGAAGCGGCGGCAAGCGGAACTCCGGCGAGCGCGAGAAAAGAACGTCGATCCGTCACGATAACACCTCCACGGAATCCTATCGCGTTTCGCGCTCCGCCGCCGGGTCGCGGCTTACTGCCGCGTGGTGCTCCTCCACCTCGGTGCGCACCGGGTTCCTGGATACGGCGGCGCGACGCCACGCCAACCATGCGAGCCCCGCCCCGAAGCACAGCCAGGCCAACACGCTCAGCAGCCGCGCGAGCGAAGCGGCGTCCATCTCGGGCGCTTCGATCGAATAGCGGCGCAAGGCGTCGAACCGCTCCGTCATCCAGTGCCAGCCGCTATGCGCCACCAACGCGGACAAGACGATCGTGCCGGCGCGTTCGGGCGCGAACCGGAACAGCAGATCCAGCGCGGGAACCAACACCGCAAGAACGGCGAGTTGCCCCGCTTCCACCCCGAGGTTGAACGATAGCAGCGATGCGGCAAAGTGAGTCCCCGCGAACTGCAGGGTCTCTCGCAACGCGAACGAGAAGCCGAACCCGTGGATCAGGCCGAATCCGAACGCCGCGATCCACCGCCGCCTCCACGAAACTTCACCCAGGATGTTAGCCAGCGCCATCCACACGATCGACGCCGCGATCAGCGTTTCCACCAGCGGCGGGAACCACCCCGCGTCGGGCGCCAATCCCGCCGCCGCGGCAAGCAGCGTCGCCGAGTGCGCGGCGGTGAACGCGGTGACCAGCCACACCAGCTCGCGAATCCGGCGCGACGGCATCACCAGACACACCAGAAAGAGCAGGTGATCGAGCCCGTCCAGAATATGGAAGAACCCGGCCTCCACGAAACGCCGCGACGCTTCGAACCAGCCGGGATCGAGCGCGATCCAACCGGGATCGCCGGTGAACTCGAACGCCCGCACCGTCCCCTCCGGTAACACGTACCGCATCGCCGTCACCACGCGCGCGCCGAACCGCTCGAAACGCGGACGGATGGAGAAGCGGCTCCGTTCCGACCGCATCGGATACTCGAGCAGCGCGTCGAACCACACCTGATTCCATACCAGCCCCGCGCTGGTCGCGAGCCGCGGCGCGGCCATGTGCGCAACCGCTTCATCGAACGACGCGAACGACCGGTCCGACTCGAGCGACACGCGCGCCGCGGCCACGCGCGGCTTGGGCAACGCCGATCCGTCTTCGCGGATCTCGACGATGTTGCCGATCCAAAGCGTGGCCGCGTCCGGCAGCATCGGCTCGAGCCTGTCCAGGTCGAGATAGCCGCCCCGCTCGGGAAACTCGATATCGCGAATCGCGCGCAGCGGCACGCGCACCAGCAGTTGCAGCTTCGCGCCTGACGGCTTTACGAATGCGTGAACCGAGGCGGTAGCCGGGACGTCGTGCGCCCGCGCCGGGTCCACCAGGACAAGCGTCAGAGCGGCCAAGGTAAAGCGCACGGGAATCGTGTATGATAGCCCATCATGTTGCATCGCACACGATACGCGGGCGCGGCATTGTTGGCCGCCGCCGGATTTCTAGCCGCCGGTTCCTGGTACTTCCAACAGCGCGCGGTGGTGGAAGCGGCCGCCAAGACGGGGCCGAAGTTCGAGGTGGATCCGTTCTGGCCGAAGCCGCTCCCCAACCACTGGGTGATCGGCGCCACCATCGGCGTCGGCGTCGACTCGAAGGATCACGTCTGGATCATCCATCGCGCGGGCTCGCTCGAGGAAAAGGAGAAGTACGCCACCTGGACTCCGAAGGCCGCCGAGTGCTGCGTGCCGGCCCCGCCCGTGCTCGAGTTCGATCCGGAAGGCAACCTCGTCGGACACTGGGGCGGACCCGGCAAAGGTTACGACTGGCCGCTATCGAACCACGGAATCGACGTCGATCACAAGGGCAACGTCTGGATCGGAGGCAACGGCCGCGGCAAGCAGAACGCGGGTCTCGCCAAGGATGAGAGCAACATGGGCGCTGGCGCCGTGAATGACAGCTTCGTGCTGAAGTTCACCCAGGCGGGCAAATTCCTCATGCAGATCGGCAAGCCGAATCAGGGGAAGGGAAGCAACGACCCCGCGCATTTGAAGCTGCCGGCCAAGACGATCGTCGATCCCAAGACGAACGAACTCTACGTG
>SXGT01467087.1_pt1 | contig 31311 bp, 29 predicted proteins | sample 3176221 | NCBI WGS metagenome assembly SXGT01 (sample SAMN11356862, study PRJNA531348) | freshwater metagenome | isolation source: freshwater sample F1-120 | place: China: Fuxian Lake, Yuxi | collected 2017-12-25
CAGTGAGGCGCGTCCGGCGAGGGCTTGGGCGAATGCCGCTTGGATCGCGGCTTCCGATTCGGTGTCGAGGTGCGAGGTGGCTTCGTCGAGGATCACGATCGCCGGGTCCTTCAACAACAGACGTGCGATCGCGAGTCGCTGCTTCTCACCACCGCTCATCCGATATCCGCGTTCGCCCACGACGGTGTCGAGGCCATCGGGGAGAGAACGGACGAGGTCGTCGATCCGGGCATCGCGCAGAGCCGCCCAGAGCGCGTCGTCGTCGGCGTCGGGTTGGGCGTATCGCAAGTTGGCGCGGATCGATTCGTGGAACAAGTGGGGATCCTGCGCAACGATGCCGATTGCCGCACGTAACGATTTCTGGGTGACATCGCGGACGTCGTGCCCGTCGATGGTGACACGGCCCTCGCTCACCTCGTGGAGCCGTGGCACGAGCGCCGCAATCGTCGACTTGCCAGCGCCCGACGATCCGACGAGGGCGACGAACTCGCCGGGCATGACGTGCAGTGTGACATCGCGCAGAATCCAGTCGCTCGCTTCGGTGCCGACGCCGGCTCCTGCGCCTTCGAGTGACGCAATCGACACGGTGTCGGCTGCGGGGTGGCGAAACGACATCGATTCGAATCGAATTTCGCCGCGGACGTCGACGAGATCGATCGCCCCGGGCCGGTCTGCGATCGCGGGTTCGAAGTCGATGACTTCGAAGACGCGTTCGAAGCTCACCATGGCGCTCAAGACATCGACCCGGGTGTTCGTGAGTTGCGCGAGCGGTTGGTAGATCTGATTGACATACAGCACGAACGCGGCGACCGTGCCGGCGCGTAGCGTGCCGTCGATGGCGAGTGATCCGCCCACCCAATAAACGACCGCAGTACCCACCGCGGCGACGAGTCCGAGCACGACGAACAATACGCGGCCGTATAAGGCCGAACGCACCCCGTTGTCGCGTACTCGCCGAGCTCGGTCGGCGAACTGATCGCGTTCGGCATCGGGACGGCCGAACAGCTTCACGAGCATTGCGCCCGACACGTTGAACCGTTCGGCGATCGTCGTGTTCATTTCGGCGTTCAACTGCATCGACTCGCGAAACAGGCGTTGCAGTGGCGCTCCGATTCGTCGGGCGGGATAGATGAACGCCGGCAAGACGAGCAGTGTCAACACGGTCAAGCGCCACTCGAGTGCCAGCATGATCGAGAGCGTGACCGCGAGCGAGATGCCGTTCGCGACGACGGTACCGAGCGTGTTGGTCACCGCTTGTTGCGCGCCGACGACGTCGCTGTTCAGCCGGCTCTGCAACGCCCCCGTCTGTGTGCGCGTGAAGAACGCGAGGGGCTGACGTTGCACATGATCGAACAACTGGACCCTCAGGTCGTAGATCAAGCCTTCGCCAATACGGGCGGAGAGCCAACGCTGGACGAGGGAGAGGACTGCGCTGGCGAACGCCAACCCGACCGCACCGAGTGCAAGGATTGTGAGCAAACTGCGATCGCGTTCGGGGATGGCGACGTCGATCAGCGAACGGAACAGCAGCGGTGGAACTGCCGAGGTCACCGCGCCGACGACGACGCACGCGATGAACCCCGAGACGAGCTTCCGGTAGGGCCGGACGCTCCGGAGGACACGCCGCAGGGTCGCCCGTTCGATCGACCGACCACGAACGCCATCGGCGTCGCGACGAAAACTCATCATGGTCTGGTGGTTCATCATCGGGAACTCACGATTCCGGCTGGGCGGGCGTACGGTGAGCCGACCGTATCGGCTGCATGGGAGAATGCCGCGATGCACGCCACCGACCCGGAAACGCGCGCCGAGATGATCGCCACCGTGCGGCGCTTTGTCGCTCGAGAAGTCGCACCCGTCGTCGCCGAATTCGAACACGCCGACGAATACCCCGAGGCGATCGTCGAACAGATGAAGTCGATGGGCCTGTTCGGCATCACCATCCCGGAGGAGCACGGCGGGTTGGGCCTCGACCTTCTCACCTACATCGGTGTCGTCGAGGAGTTGTCGTACGGCTGGATGTCGTTGTCAGGCTTCATCAACACCCACACGATCGCGGCATTGATCATCAAAGAGTTCGGGAACGACGAGCAGAAGCAACGGTTGTTGCCGCGCATGTGCAGCGGCGAGTGGCGAGGTGGCTTGTCGCTCTCTGAGCCCGACGCCGGATCCGACACGCGCAACATCTCGTGTCGGGCGGTGCGCGACGGCGACGAGTACGTCGTGAACGGAACGAAGGCATGGGTCACCAATGGCGTGCGGGCGTCGGTGCTGGCGCTCGCGGCACGGACCGATGAAGGCATCTCGTGTCTGATCGTCGAGAAGGAACCGGGCGAACGCTCGGGCGGTATCAGCGTCAGCAAGAACATCGCGAAGCTCGGCTACAAGGGCATCGAAACGGTCGAGATGAGTTATGTCGACCATCGGATCCCGGCCGCCAATCTCATCGGCGACGCGGGTCGCGGGCTCGGATACATCCTGTCGGTGCTCGAGGTCGGCCGGATCAACATCGCGGCTCGGGCGGTGGGGGTGGGGCGGGCCGCGTTCGACGCGGCGTTGCAGTACGCCCAGGATCGCCACACCATGGGCAAGCCCATCGGTGAACACCAGGCGATTCAGATGAAGCTCGCTGACATGGCCACCAAGCTCGAAGCGGCGCGATTGCTCACCCGCAGTGCGGCCGAACGAAAGCAAGCCGGCGAGCGCTGCGACGTCGAAGCGGGCATGGCGAAGCTCTTCGCCAGCGAAACCGCGTTCGAACTCGCGACCGAGGCCATGCGAATCCACGGTGGTGTGGGGTACACGCAAGAGTTCTCGGTGGAACGTTTATACCGAGATGCCCCGTTGATGATCATTGGCGAGGGAACCAACGAGATCCAGCGTCTCGTGATCGCCCGCGGCCTTTTGGCGCGCGCGTCCGACTGACCCTCCCAACGGTTCTGGGGTCTGCGACCCAACGGTTCTGGGGTCTGCGACCCAACGGTTCTGGGGTCTGCGACGCCGGCCGTCGGGCTCGGTGCGTGAGTAGTCCGCGGGGTTGATCTGAGTAGAACCTACTCATGACGGCGGGGCTCGCTCGGGCGATGATCGCCATGCCGGTGCGACGACGGGTCGTGCCCGAGCGAGGAGTCGACCGATGGGGCTGTTCAAGCAGATCAAGCAGATGAAAGAAGTAGTGGCCGAGGCCCCGGCCGTGATTGCACAAGCGCAGGCCCTCGGCGCGCAAGCCCAACAGATGCAAGCCGCCCAGATGGCCCAGGCGGGAACCTTGGCGAATGCGCAACAACTCGCTGCCGCAGGCGCTCTCCCGGGTACGACGGCCGGCGTCGTCGATGCCACAGCGCTCGAACCGATCGCCGGACACTCGCTCGAGATGTTCGCGCAGTTGTCCAAGGCGATTGCGAGCCGGGGGCTCGACAAGGCCGGAGCAGATGCCTTCGCACAGACCCAGGGCATCTCGGCCGCGGACTACCAGGCGATGTGTGACGGTTGGGCCGCACGCTTCAAGGGCAACACCGCGCTGGCCGTGCACTTCGGCAACGTCTACCAAGCCGCGCCCCAGGTGTGAACCGCAGCGCAACCACGTGAATCTCCAACGAATCGAAAGGATTCGATCATGGGCTTCTTCAAAGACCTCGGTCGCTTGAACCAACAAGCAAAGGAGGTGTCGAAAGACTGGGACCCCGCGGCGCAGATGCGTCAGGCGATGGCGGGGATGAGCCAGGTGCAGGACATGATGGCGCAGACATCGGCGGCTGCGTCGATCGGTCCGAACGGCAAACTTGCCACCGCGCAGATCACCGCCTCGCGTGACACGGGCGCGATCGTGAACCACCAACCGATCCTCGAGATCGACTTGTTGGTCATGCCCGACGATGGTGCACCGTTCCCGGCGACTGTCCGTCAGGTCGTGCCGTTGGCTTCGCTTGGTCGCGTCACGCCCGGTGGGCAGCTCCAGGTCACCTACGATCCCGCGAATCCGACGACGGTGCTTGCCTCGATCTGAACGCACTCGGGCCGAACGTTCGGGCCGGTTGGCGCTTCGCCCGGCGTGCAATCGCCACGTCGCAGCGATGACGTACCCGGAAAGCTGCACCGACGGCGTGTTCGACCGATCGAAGAGCGCATGACCCGCCGCATCGGTGCCCTCCTCGTCGTGGTCGTGTTCGGCGTCGCCGCCTGCGGCGGTGACGACGGTGACGACGACGCATCGTCGGAATCGACCTCGGAGCCGACCGCCGACACCGCCGGAACCGAACCCACTGACGCGCCCGACCTCGATCCGACAACGTCGTCGCGCACCGACGTGTCGCAACCCGACGGTGGGGAACCCGAAGGTGGGTCCTGCACGGTGAACGTCGAAGGCGATGCGACGGCATCGTGGACGAGTCCGGGTGGTCCGAGCGCGCTCAGCATCGACTACTGGTCGATCGACGACAACCCCGTCACGGACGGGGCGTTCTCGTGGACCGTGAACTGCCCAGGCCCCGGTATGAGCGCACTCAGCCTGGTGGCCGCCAAGGGGGTCAACGAAGCCGAGATCCCCTTCGGTCCGAAGTCGCTCGTGGTTCGAGCGAACGTCGACGATGCCAAAGGGGAACTGCAGCAACTCTTCTCGCTCGAAGGCAACGAGGACGTGGTCTGGGAACTCGAAACCCCTGGAACGGTCGAGATCACGATGTTCGATGACGAACACATCGCTGGCACGTTCGAGTTGGAGTACCACAATGGTCTTGCATCCCTGGTGGACCAACCTGACCAACACATCACCGTGCGCGGGGACTTCGACTACGACAATCCCAACGTGGGTTGATCGCACACATCCCATTCCCATCCCAACTTGACGAGAGGATCGTCCATGCGCCCCACCACCCGACTGATTGCCCTGTTCGTGACGGCCGGGCTCAGCCTCGCCGCTTGCGGCGGTGACGACGACAACAAGAAGTCCGTCGGTGCCGAAACCGACGGCGACGCGGAGAAGGATTCCGGTTCGTCCGGCGACGACGGGCTGCGTGACGAATACGTCGCTGCGATCGCCGAGTCCATGCAGGCCGACGACGCGCCGTTCGACGACGAGCAAGCGACCTGCCTGGCCGAAGGCATGGTGGATGCCATGGGAGTCGACACGATCCAGGACGCTGGCGTCACGCCCGAAGACATCGCAACCGACGACACCGACAGCCAGTTCGAGGCGGTAGCGAAAGACCTTTCCGAGGATCAGGCCGTCGAGATCGTCGACGTGATCTTTGGCGGCGAATGCTTCTCGTTCGGCGAAATGCTCGCATCGCAGATGGGCTCGGACGGCCCGGAAATCAGCGACGAACAAGCAACGTGTATCGGCGATGCGTTCGCGAAGAACGAGGCGTTCAAGGCGGCCTTCGTCGACACGCTGCTGACCGGCGAGGACAACCCCGAGGTCGACAACGCGCTCTCGGACATCTTCTCGATCTTCGCCGAATGCGAGGTCGACCTGACCGGCCTCGGCTGAACCACGTGTCGCTTCCGGGTGCTCTCAGCGCGAGAGCACCCGGATTCCGCCGCCTCGCGCCGGACCGGGCAGACTTTCGTGCATGACCGTTCATGAGCGCCCGTTCGGCCGGTACTACGAGGACTTCGAGCCCGGCGACACCTACAAGCACTGGCCCGGCAAGACGATCACCGAGTACGACGACCATCTGTTCTGCATGATCACGATGAACCACCATCCGTTGCACACCGATGCGTGGTACGCCGAGACGCAAACCCAGTTCGGGAAGAACGTCGTCGTCGGCAATCTCGTGTACTCGATCGTCCTTGGCATGAGTGTCCCTGACGTTTCGGGTCTGGCCATCGCGAACCTCGAAATCGAGACGCTGCAGCACAAGCGTCCGACGTTCCACGGCGACACGATCTACGCCGAGACCAACGTGCTCGACAAGAAGGAATCGTCGAGCAAACCCGACCGCGGGGTGGTCACGGTCGAGACGTTCGGTTACAACCAGCGGGGCGAAGAGGTCTGTTACTTCCGGCGCAAGGTGATGGTGCCCAAACGCGAGGCCGCCAAGCCGCGCCAACGGCCCTACTGACCGATCGCGCCCTTGTCGGACTGCCTGTTCTGCCGCATCGTCGCAGGTGACGCACCTGCGCACGTCGTGCTCGACGAGCCCGACGTGTTGGCCTTCCTCGACATTCACCCTGTGTTCAAGGGGCACGTGCTCGTCGTGCCGAAACCTCATGTCGTCACACTGCCCGAGCTCGCGGTGGAGTCGTTGACCCCCGTGTTCGGAGCCGTGCAACGAATCGGTGCCGCGATCCAGGACGCGCTCACTGCCGAAGGGCACTGGATCGCGATCAACAACATCGTCAGCCAGGCGGTGCCCCACCTCCACGTCCACGTCGTGCCGCGTCGCCGCAAAGACGGGCTGCGTGGTTTCTTCTGGCCTCGCGAGCGTTACGTCGACGACGCGGAGATGGCGGCCGTTGCCGCCGCCATCTCGCGGGCGTTGACAGGCTGATCGACTCCGCAGCCTCGTGGGTACAGCTCAGCCGGCGAAGTTCACCTGACACGTCGCCGCGGCGCAGCTGTCGAGCTGATCGAGTGCGGCGGCCAGCGCAGCCTTCTTCGTCTGCTGCGTCGCGACCGCATGCCTGCTCTTGAGCTGATACGGATCGGTGAGGTTGTTGTACATCTCTTCCTCGCCGGTCCCGAGCAACGAATACGTCCAACGTTTCGTGCGAATCGCATTGAACGTCGCCGCGTTCGCCGGACTGATCTCGAGCAGCACCGCTCGGTTCGCCTTGTAGGTCGCGTTGGTCGCGTACGGCACCAGCGAAATGCCGTCGGCGGGCAACCCTGGCGTGACGCCTGCAATCGCAGCGATCGTCGGTGCGAGGTCGATGTTGGAGACGATCTGCGACCGGGTGATGCCACCGGTGAAGGCGCCGCCGCTGACGATCAACGGGACCCGCGTTGCTTCGGTGTACACCTTGTTCTTGCCGGACGGTAGCCGGTGCTCGCCGAAGAAGAACCCGTTGTCGGAGGTGAAGAAGATCACCGTGTTCTCGAGCTCGCCCTGCGCGTCGAGCTCGTTCACGACACGTTCGACGAGGTCATCAACCGACTGCAGTCCCTCGAGCTTGTCCCGCCACGACTGAGCGTACGTTGCCTGCTGATCGACATCGAGCAGGCTCAGGTTCGCGATCGACGCCGGCTTGTCCGAAACGTTCGCCTCGTTGAAGTTCGGCTTCACCGGGAACGGCTCGTTGGCGAACATGCCTTCGTGCCGGGGCGCCGCTCGAACGGATTGTCCGTCCTCGTTGTACTCGCCGTGCGGGGCGGTCGCGGTGACCGTCATGAAGAACGGTCCACCGGGCGCCTGTGCGGCAATGTTGTCGGTTGCCATGTCGGCGAAGACGTCGGTCTTGAAATCTTCAGGCGCGCTGCCGTATGCGACGGTCGTGCCGTTCTCGTTCATCGTGTAGTCGTAGAGCAACTGGGTCGAGCCGTTGTTGCCGACCTTCCAGTTGTCCCAACCGGGCGGCACGTACGTCGCCGTTGTCGCTCCGCCGTACCCGTTGAGGTACTTGCCGATCATCGTCGTGTGATAACCGGCACCGTCGAGCCAGGTCGCGAGCGTGCTCGTGTCATCGAAGAAGTCGAAGCCACCCAACGACGCCGCACTGTTGCCCTCGACGCCGTGGGTGTGGGAGTACTGCCCCTTCAAGAACGTGCTGCGCGACGGGCAACAAATCGGGTTCGACACGTGGAAGTTCGAGAACGACACGCCGTTCGCTGCGAGCAAGGCGTTCGTCTTCGGCATGTACGCCATCGAGTCGTACCACTGGTCGTCGGTCATGATGACGACGACATTGGGAGGGTCAACCGCGCCCGCCTCCCGTTGGCTCATCGACACCGCAGACAACCCGCCCGCCACCAATGCGCCGACCATCAGGCCGCGCGTGAATCGTGCTGATCGCATTCTCTTGCCTTCCCGCTGGAAGCCGCCCAAGCGAATCGTGGTCGGGAGAGTGACAGGGTGTCAAGTGTCGCAGTAACGCAAGGATCCAACGTTCGACCAGGTGGCAGGTGACGGCATCGCAATCTGTTCACTAGGGTGCGCCGCCGATGTCGCGGTTGCCGGTGCGGGTCGAGTTTCACGGCGTGCGGGGTTCCACTCCGTGCGCAGGTCCGCAGTACGCGCGCTACGGCGGCCATTCGTCGTGCGTGTCGCTGAGCGTCGACGAAGGCCCGCCGATCATCTTCGACCTTGGCACCGGCCTCACTCCGTTCGGCATGTTGGTCGGAGGTGCCGCGCACGGGTTCACAGGACACGCGTTGTTGACGCACTTGCACTGGGATCACGTGCAGGGCTTGCCCTTCTTCACTCCACTGCATCACCCGGACTCGAATCTCACCGTGTACGCGCCGAGCCAAGCCGAAGGGCCGGTCGGGGAAGTGTTCGGTCGGATCATGCAACCGCCCTACTTCCCGATCACCATGCAGCAACTCCACGGCAACGTCGAGTTCTGCGATGCCGGCGACGACGACTTCTCGATCGGGGATGCCGTCGTGCGATCGCGGTTCGTCCCGCACGTCGGTCCGACGCTCGGATTTCGAGTGGATTGGAACGGGGTCTCGGTCGCGTACGTCTCCGACCACGGACAAGGTTGCTGCGGTGCGGTTTCCGACGACTGGATTTCGGATCCCGTGCTCGAACTCTGCGACGGTGCCGATCTGGTGATCCACGACGCGCAACACACCGCGCCCGAGTTCGATCACAAGCGCGACTGGGGGCACTGTTCGTTCGATTTCGCTGTCCACGTCGCGCGCGCTGCCGGCGCGCGTCGCCTCGCCCTCTTCCATCACTGTCCGAGCCACGGCGACGACGTGATCGACCGTATCCTCCTCGAGGCGCGCGACGCATCGGATCGGACTAACGGGCCCGACGTGTTCGCGGCGGCCGAGGGACTCAAGGTCGACTTGGAGGCACGGACATGACAGATCTGCAACGCGGCATCGCTCCCGAACCCGCCGCGATGCGGTCGGCGATGGGCAGCTTCCTCACGGGAGTCACCGTGATCACCGCGATGCACGACGGCGAACCCGCAGGCCTGGCGGCGAACTCGTTTACGAGCGTGTCGCTCGACCCGCCGCTCGTGCTGTTCTGCGCCGCCCGATCGAGCAGTTCGTGGCCGAAGATCGATGCGGCCGGTCGATTCTGCGTCAACGTTCTCCCCGACGACGGCGAGGCAACGTGTCGGATCTTCGCGTCGCCCGGTGATCGATTCACACAAGTCGAATGGCAGCCAGGCGTCACTGGGTCACCGGTACTCGCCTCGGCGTTGGCCTACGCCGACTGCGAAATCGAGCATCGCTACGACGGCGGAGATCACGTGATCGTCGTCGGCCGCGTGGTCGAACTCGGTCAGCGCGAGCATGGCCAGCCGCTGGCGTTCTTCCGCGGGGGATACGGCCGCTTCGAGCAGTAGCCGGTGGACCTGAGCGCGGCCGCTGCGGCGGTCGCCTCCGGGTGTGTTGCGGCGACGTTCGTGCGCTCCGGGGTCGCGAAGTTACGCGATCGACCCGCGACTCGTGCCTCGATGGTCGAACTGGGTCTCGCACCGGGCCTCGGCGATTCGCTCGCGGTGGTCGAACTGTTCACCGCGTTCGGCCTCGTCATGGAGCGCCGTACTCCGTGGTCGGCAGTCGTCGCGCTCGGATTGCTCGTCGTCTTCACCGTTTTCGTGGCGGTGACGGTGCGGCGCGGCGTCCGGAGTCCGTGCCCGTGCTTTGGCGGGGGCGAAACTCCGCTCGGGACGGCAACCATCGCTCGGAACCTGGTCCTGATCGCCGCGGCGCTCATTGCAACCGCGCCGCGCGGCGAGGCCTGGTGGCTCGCCTTCGTCGTGGCCGGATCGATCGTCGGTGGATTCGAGATCAGCCGCGGTCGGCGCGCCGGCGAAGCACGCCCCGCGCGCCGTTGACCAAGCTGGCGATGGCGATGATGCCAGTGGTCGCGTAGACCCCCGCGATGCCCGCGCCGACAAGCGTGAACAGCTCACCGAGACCGAGCGCGCCGACGAGCCACCAAAATCCGGCGGCGCCGAGGGTGATGATGGTCGTGACCCGGACGAGGCGGGACCGACCGATGGGTTCGGACGGTCGCCGTGGGCCGCGTCGGGGACCGAGCCAACGGTCGTACGGCATGGCCAGCACGTCGCGAGCCGGCACCGGCCCCATTGCCACGAGCTCGGCCCCGGCCAGCAGCAATACGAGCACGGGGATCTGAAACACGAAAGCCGCCAGCGCGCCAACGGCGACGACCGCCTGGGAGAAGCGAAGTCGCTCCTGATCGACGAGGATGTCGCGATCGCGTCGGTTCGGCTCCACTCCGGCGACGCTATCGGAGGTCGCCCGAGGTCGATCGCGCTCCAGTTCCGACCGATTCGCGCCGAAACCACCGAGGATGTCTGAGTGGCTGGGTCAACACGAGCGGGTCGACCGCGCCGTCGAAGTCGACGGGTTGGATGCGATCGCGACGGCAACGTCGTCGGGATCGGTCGAGGCACTGCTCGACATCGGTCGTGACCGACTCGTTACCGGCGACGTCGACGTCACGCGCCAGCGCGAACTGTCGCGTCGTCGACGGATTTCGCGGGTCGGGAAATGGTTGCTCCCAATCGCGGTGTGGCTCTGGTACCGCATCCTCACCGACCAGTCGATGCTGCCGTTTACGTGGCATTACACCGACAACCAGAAGCAACTCACTCCGGCGATCATCCTCGTCACGGTCGTGGCATTCGCAGCGCTCGTGCCGTTGCTCATGGCGGGGAAGTCACCCCACGTTCGTTACCAGCCCAGCGAGATCACGGTCGGACTCGACGATGTCGTCGGCCTCGGCATCGTGAAGGACGAGATCGTCAAGACGCTGAACCTGTTTCTTGCGTATCGCACCTTCCGAGATCGGATGGGTGGTAATCCTCGCAAGGCGATTCTGTTCGAAGGTCCGCCGGGGACCGGGAAGACCTACATGGCAAAGGCGATGGCGCGCGAGGCCGGCGTGCCGTTCTTGTTCGTGTCCGCGTCGGCGTTCCAGTCGATGTACTACGGCCAGACGAACCGCAAGATCCGTTCGTTCTTCAAGGATCTGCGCCGCGCCGCACGAGAAGAAGGCGGTGCGATCGGCTTCATCGAGGAGTTCGATGCAATCGCCGCTTCTCGCTCCGGCATGCAACGATCGACTGGGGTCACGACCGTTCCGGCCCGTGGCATCGAACGGAACGCGGTCAGCGAGGGAATTACCGGGGTCGTCAATGAGCTCCTCGTCCAACTGCAGTCGTTCGAGGCGCCGACGTTGGCCTCACGGCTCCGCAGTTTGTGGACCGATCGGGTCAACCGGTTCTTGCCCGCGGCGCGACAAATCCAGAAGGCGCCGGCGGACATGCCGAACATTCTGGTGATCGGTGCAACCAACCGGGCTGCCGACTTGGATCCGGCGCTGCTGCGCCCGGGTCGTTTCGATCGATCGATCCACTTCGGGCTGCCGAACCGGTCCGGACGCCGCGAGATCATCGACTACTACCTCGGGAAGAAGGCGCACCACCCCGAACTCGACCGCGACGACCGCCGCGACCAGTTGGCGGCGTTGACCGTCGGGTACTCGCCGGTGATGATCGAACACATCTTCGACGAAGCGCTGGTCTGGTGTCTGCGCGACGGACGTCAAGCCATGAACTGGGACGACATCCACCAGGCGAAGATGACCGAAGAGATCGGGTTGAAACAACCGGTCGAGTACACCGATGGCGAAAAGCTGACGATCGCGACGCACGAAGCTGGTCATGCAGTGATCGCGCATCTCCAGTCAGCCGACACGCACAAGCTCGAGGTGCTCTCGGTGATCAAACGACGCGACGCCCTCGGCCTACTTGCGCACTCCGACACCGAAGAGCGTTGGACGCGGACTCGTTCAGAGCTGATGACGTCGATCCAGATCGCGTTTGGCGGCATGGTCGCCGAAGAGTTGTTCTTCGGTGAATCGGGAACGGGTCCGTCGTCGGATCTCGCGCACGCGACCACCATTGCGGCACGCATGGTCGGTTCCTTCGGGATGGCCGGATCGCTCGTGAGCTACGAAGCGATCGAGAGTGGTCCGTACACGATGGGAATCGTCGGCAAGGTGCTCTCGAACGAGGACGCCCGCACGGCGGTCGAACGCATTCTCGACCAGCAAAAGAGCGAGGTGCGCCGGTTGCTCGACGAGCACCGTCACCTCGTCGTGGCGTTGCGCGATGCGTTGCTCCAACACGATGAACTCGTTGGCGACGAGATCCTCGATGTTCTCCGCTCCGCCGCCTGACCCACCTGTGACCTGAACTCCGCACCGTCCGGAGCTGAATCGGCTCAGAAGGGCGCGTGGGGCTTCAGTCGCGGTCGATCGGTTGAGCCAGCAACAGGAGGTCGTACGCGATCTTCATCAGGCCGGCGATCACGAGCGGCCAGCCGATGACCGAGCGGTCGAGGAGCCAGCCGGCGAATGCGGGTGTGGTCGCGGCGGCGAGTGAGCGCGGCACGTTGGTCACGCTGGCGGCGGCCGCGCGCTCGGCTGGCGTCACGACACGCATCACCAGCGCTTGGCGTACGGGGATGTCCATCGAACTCACGCTGGCCCGAAGAAGCAGGCACGTGACCGCGATCGGCGCCGATGGAGCGAGCCCGGCGAGCACGAGGAATCCGTTGGCCGGGAGATGGGTATACACCATCGTCCGTACGAGTCCGATGCGAGCGGCGACGCGCGGCGCAAGCAACTGAGAACCCGACGCGAGCAGACTCATTCCGAACAGCGTGGCCCCGATTGCTCCGGCGTCGAGGTCGAATCGCTGATGCAGGTACAGCACGAGGATCGCGTGAATCGCGAGTCCGCCCCCTGCTGAGTCGAGCGAGAACAGCAGGGCGAGCCGCACCACGATCCCTCGAGATTCGCGCAACGGGGCCCGCGGCCCAACGGTGGAATGGCGAGCCGCAACCATCGTTCGGTAGGCGATCGCGGCGCCGAGCGCGGCGACGACGTACACGCCGAACGCTCCTCGTTCGGTCGCCGCCACGTCCCAGCCGTTGCGTCGGGCCAGCCAACTCGGTAGCGGGCTGGCGAGCGCGCCGAGCGCGGCACCGAGGCCACCGGCGAGGTTGAACCACGCGAACCGGCGCGGGCGCTCGGATTCAACCGTTCGGTCAGCAATCGCGGCCTGCTCGACGGGGAGGAAGACGCTGACATCGCCTGCTGACGGGTTGAGCGTGCCGATCACCGCGACGACCAACAGCGGCCAGAACCGCGTGACAGTTGCGAACCCAAAGCCCGTTGCGGCCATGAGGACGCACGCGCCGAGGAGAAGTCGGCGCGGATCGAGGTGTCCCCACCGCAACCCGGTCAACAATGTCAGCGCCGCGGAGCCCAGCAGTGTTCCGGTCACGATCGCACCGATCTGTGTCCCGCTGAAGCCGAGTCGATCGAGGTACTGAGCGAGGAGCGCGCTCACGAAGCCGTCGGCAACGCCTCGGATCGAACGAGCGACGACGATTGGCCGGGTGGTGGTCGCGCTCGTCATCGGCGCGTACTGTCGTCGGTCGTGGCCGTACGAGCAAACGCCAATCTGGCCGGTCGGGTTGTTGTCGTGACAAACGCGGACACGCCGAGCGGTGCCGAACTCGCTCGGGCGATCATTGACGATGGCGGAGCAGTGGTGTTGGTCGGTGACGACGCCGGTGCGCTCGGGCGCCTCGCGGCATCGCTCCTGGCGTCCGGCGCTCGGTGCGCGATCTTCGTGGGCGACCCACGCGACGATGCCGAGCGAGCGGCGCTCAGCGAACTCGTCGCCGAACTCTTCTGACCGAAATCGTCGGGCTGCGTTCCGACCCGATTGGTATCCTCCGCGGCCCTGTTCCGCTTGCATCGGAGTTACCCGCCCGTGTCCGACGACGAACTGTCCGGTCTCGACCGCGCTGCGGGGCGACGCTTGATGGTCGACGCAGTCCGGCCGCATCGGGCTTGGGTCGTGATGGGGATCGCCGCCGGACTCGTTTGGACCGCGGCGCGGGTCGCGGTCCCTCGCATTACGGGGATGGCCGTCGACCGGGGCATCGAGGACAACGATGGCCGACTGCGATTTTGGGTGTACCTCCTCCTCGGCGTCGGTGGGGTGCAGGCGGTGTTCACCGGCGTGCGTCGTTATGCCGCCTTTCGACTTGCGCTCCGGGTCGAGACCGACTTGCGCATGCGCCTCGTTGCACACCTGCAGCGCCTGCACTTCGCGTTCCACGATCAGGCACAGACCGGTCAACTCATGGCCAACGCGAACAGCGACATCGCGCAGGTCCAAAACGTCGTGCTCCTGATTCCGCTCACCATCGCCAGCACCCTCACGATGATTGCGGTCGCGGTGATCCTGTTCTTGCGCGATCCGTTGCTGGCGCTGTTTGCCTTGGCGACGCTGCCGATGTTGCAGATCGCGGCAATGCGGTTCTCGCACCGGATGTTCCCGATCGGGATGGCGCAGCAGACCAAGTTGGCCGAGTTGTCCGGCGTCGTCGAAGAAAGTGTCAGCGGGATTCGCGTCGTCAAGGGTTTCGGAGCCGAACGCCGCCAACTCGAACGTCTCGACCGTGAAGCCGACGGCGTCTACGAACGTTCGATCGCCGCGGCTTATCTGCGCGCGTGGTTTCTCCCGTTGATCGACTTGCTGCCGACGCTCGGACTGGTCGGCATTCTCTGGTACGGCGGTCATCAAGTGCTCGATGGCCAGCTCACCGTCGGCGATGTGCTGGCCGCGAACTTCTACGTGCTCATGCTGATCTGGCCGTTGCGCATGATCGGGATGCTGCTCGGGCAGATTCCGCGCGCGATCGCGGCAGCAGCCCGCATCGATTCGGTGCTCGCCACCGAACCAGTCATCGCGCATCGTCCGGCGGGCGCGCGACTGCCCCATGCGGGAGGCGCAGTGCGCTTCGTCGGGGTCGAGTTCGGCTACGACCCGACCGTGCCGGTGCTGCGCGGCATCGATCTCACGATTCATCCGGGGGAGGCAGTCGCCCTCGTCGGTGCGACGGCATCGGGCAAGACGACCGTCGCGCGGTTGATCCCTCGGTTCTACGACGTCACCGGGGGGTCGGTGCTCCTCGACGGCATCGATGTGCGCGACCTCGGGCTTCACGAACTTCGCCGGGCGATCGGACTCGTGTTCGAAGACACGTTCTTGTTCTCCGAATCCGTACGCGACAACATCGCATTCGCTGATCCCGAAGCGTCGATCGAAGCGGTACGCCGCGCGGCGCAACTCGCGGGCGCCGACGAGTTCGTCTCTCGATTGCCCGACGGGTACGACACGCTGGTCGGCCAACACGGCTACACGTTGTCCGGCGGTCAGCGACAGCGGTTGGCGATCGCACGGGCAGTGCTCGCGGATCCGCGTGTACTGATCCTCGATGACGCGACGTCGTCGGTCGACCCGAGCAAGGAGCACGAAATCCGAGCTGCGCTCGCCACGGTGATGACCGGTCGGACCACGATCGTCATTGCGCATCGACCGGCGACCATTGCGTTGGCCGACCGAGTGGTGTTGCTCGATCAAGGTGTCATCGTCGCCGAAGGAACTCACGACGATTTGTTGGCAACGAACGCTCGTTATCGCCAGGTGCTTGCGCGTGCCGAGGTCGACGACATCGAAGACCACGTCGACGACGAGGGCTCGGCCGCCGTGTTGCGAGCCGAGATGCGACGCCGAGGCGGGTCGGTGTGAGAGGCCAGGGACACTGGGCCGACGGAGTGCCAGACCAGGAATTGACGCGCGACGACGCGCGTCGGGTGATGCGGCGCTTGTGGCCATTGCTCACGCCGTGGCGAGGTCAGATCCGTAACGCCGCGCTGGTGATCGTGGTGCAAGTCGCCGCCCTGGTGGCGGGACCGACGCTGGTGAAGTACGGCATCGACGAGGGCATCCGACGCCGCGACGCAGGCGCGCTCAATGCGGCGGTCTTGGGATATCTCGGTTTGGCGTTCGCCGGTCTCGTCCTGGGCCGCGCAGTGACCCGCATGGTCGCCCGCTTGGGCGAGAGCTTCTTGCGCTGGCTGCGCGGCCATGTGTTTCGTCACCTGATGAACCTGTCGATGGACTTCTTTGAACGCGAGAAGACAGGCCGGCTCGTCTCCCGCATGACCTCCGACATCGACGCATTGCAGGAGCTCGTCAGCCAGGGCCTCGTGCTCATGGTCCAGAACGTGTTGTTGTTCGTCGGCACCGCAATCGTCATCTTGCTGATCAGTTGGGAACTGGCGTTGGTGACGCTGGCGCTCGTCCCGCCCGTCTACTTCGCGAGTCGGTGGTTCCGGAGAGTCTCGAACACGGCCTACCTCGAGGTACGCGACCGGATTTCGACGAACATGAGCACGCTGCAGGAGAGCCTCGAGGGCATTCGGGTCGTACAGGCATTCGCCCGAGAGACGAGTGCGACATCGCGCTTTCACAGCACGAACGAAGCGCAGTACCGCTCGAACCTCCGTACCGTGAGCGTGTCGGCGAAGTACTTCCCGACGGTCGAGTTCACGGGCGTGCTCGGTACCGCGTTGATCATCGGGCTCGGCGGTGCGTTGGTGCACGACGACGTCGTGACGATCGGAACCGTCGGCGCGTTCGTGCTGTACCTCAACAATTTGTTCGAGCCGATCCAACAGTTGAGCCAATTCTTCAACACCGTGCAGTCGGCTGGCGCGGCGCTCGACAAGCTGTTCGGGCTGCTCGACACGCAGGCGAGCGTTGCGGACAAGCCCGGGGCGTTCGACTTGCCGGCTCAGCCAGGTGCGATCGAGGTGCACGGTGTGTCGTTCGGTTACAACGACGAACTCGTGTTGCGCGACGTGTCCATGATCATCGGTGCCGGCGAACGAGTCGCGCTGGTCGGCCCCACTGGGGCAGGCAAGAGCACGTTGGCGAAGTTGTTGGCGCGGTTCTACGACCCGCGCGCCGGATCGATCACGATCGGCGATGTTGACCTTCGCGACGTCACCCTGCGGTCGTTGCGCGAACGCATGTGTGTCGTGCCGCAGGAAGGCCATTTGTTCGCAGGAACGTTGCGCGAGAACGTTCGTATCGGTCGACCCGACGCGAGCGACGCCGATGTCGACGCGGCGCTCGATGCGCTCGGAATCCGTGAACGATTCGCGGCGTTCCCGGACGGACTTGACACCGAGGTTCGTGAGGGCGGGTCGCGTTTGTCGGCGGGGGAGCGGCAGTTGGTGTCGTTGGCACGAGCGGCACTCGCCGACCCGACGATCCTCGTGCTCGACGAAGCCACCTCGAATCTCGACCCCGGGACCGAGCATGCGGTCGAAGCTGCACTCGAAGCGCTGATGGAGGGCCGAACCGTCGTCGTGGTCGCGCATCGTCTGTCGACCGCCGCCCGGGCCGATCGGGTCGCGGTGATCGACGGCGGTGGCCTGCTCGAGTACGGCACCCATGACGAGCTGGTCGCCGCGGACGGCCGCTACACGCAGTTGTTCGCGGCATGGCTTGCGCACCGTCGCTGACGTACTCCGCAACGCCGTCGCGGCGGCAGGCCGGTCCCACTGCCAGCTGAGGCCGTGGCCGCCGAGCCGGAACGTGGCTCTGGTGGCGCTGGACGCGGACTGAACAGTTTGATAGAAACTGTTCAGTCGTACTGTCGCCGGAGTAGACGTGACCACCACCCTCGACCAGCCGGAACTGCTGACGCGCGAGCGCATCCTCGCGGGTGCAGAAGCGTGCGTGCGCCGGTTCGGCTTACGGCGTTGGTCGATGGCCGACGCCGCCAGCGCCGCGAGCGTGTCTCGCGGTTCGGTCTACCGGTACTTCGCCGATCGCGAAGCACTCGTCGACGCAGTACTCGAACGCACCGCGGAGCGCTTCGTCGCCGAGAGCGAGGCGGCGGTTCGCCGTCGTCGGACCCTGGCAACCCAAGTCGGCGAAGCCGCCGTGTTCATCACGACCCATCGACGCGATGACACGTTCACGCTCGCGTTGGCCAACGACGACAGCCTGCTCGCAACGCTGCTCACGGCCCGTACCGAGCATCTTGTCGAACGGTGGGTCGAGTTCTGGATCCCGCTGCTCGACGAAGCGAGCGCGCGCGGTGAGATCCGTCGGTCACCCGACCCGCGTCGGGCGGCCGAATGGATCGTTCGCATGCTGCTGTCACTCACGCTCATGCCGTCAGTGGTCGTCGACCTCGACGACGCCGAAGCAGTCCGTGAGTTCGTTCACGACCACATCGTCCAAGGCCTCGCGCCCAATCGAACGAGGAGACCCGCGTGAAGTTCGCCCTGTTCTACGAGATTCCGGTCGTCGCGCCGTTCACCCGCGACAAGGAGCGGGCGGCCTATCAGAACACGCTCGAGCAAGCGGTGCGCGCTGATTCCCTCGGATGGCACGCGTTCTGGACGGTCGAACACCACTTTCTCGAGGAGTACTCGCACTGCTCGAACCCCGAAGTGCTCTACGGCGCGATCGCAAGCCGGACCCAGCACATGCGTCTCGGCTACGGCGTGCGCCTCATGCCCAAGCCCTACAACCACCCGGTGCGCTCGGCTGAGTCGGCCGCGGTCCTCGACCTCATCTCGGGCGGACGCGTCGACTTCGGCACCGGCCGGTCGGCGACCCGCATCGAGATGGAGGGGTTCGGTATCGACCCGGCGGAGACTCGCGAGATGTGGCAGGAGGCCATCGGTCACATCGTCAACTGTTGGACCAACGAGTATGCCGAGTTCGATGGCAAGCACTGGTCGTTGCCGCGTCGTCAGGTGTTACCCAAGCCGTACCAAGATCCGCATCCACCGATCTTCGGTGCTACGACCAGCGATGAAGGGCACGTGCAGGTCGGGGAACTCGGCCTTGGCCTCTGCTCGTTCGCGGTCGGAGTTCCGCCGGAGGAGATCGGCCGCAAGATCGCGCTCTACCGCGAAGCCATCGACGGCTGTACGAACCCGCTCGGGATGTTCGTGAACAACCAAGCGGCAACGTTCACGATGATGAATGTCGCACCAACTCGTGAGGAAGCCACGCGTGTCGCTCGGAACAGCTTCGAGTGGTATCCGAAGGTCGGTGCCCGCATGATCGGCCAACTGGCCGGCTGGATGGACGAGCGCAAGCAAGATCTCGGGAATTACCACTACGCAGGCGAGATGAAGCAACACGACGACGACGGATCGCTCGATCTCTTGACGCTCGAGATTCTCCAAGACATGAACGCGTGCGTGTGCGGCACCCCCGACGATGCCATCGAACAGTGCAAGCGTTACGAAGACGCTGGCGTCGACTTGTTGCTCTGTCTCGTCAACCCATACGACATCGAACACGAACAGGTCATGCAAACGATCGAACTGGTGGGCAAGCACGTGATTCCGGAATTCTCATGACCTTCACAATCGACCAGGATCTTCTGAACCGGGCTCGCTCGATCGCTCCAGTGATCGAGGCCGAAGCCGCCGTGGCCGAACGCGACACCACGACGACGAAGCCAGTCGTCGATGCGTTGACCGACACCGGCGTGCTGTGGTCGTTGGTCCCCGAAGCACTCGGTGGCCTCGAAACCGACATCGTCACCGCCCTGGCGATCTTCGAGGAACTCGCGCGTGCGGACGGTTCGACCGGATGGTCGGCGATGGCGAACGCGACGTCGAGCTGTTTCGCGGCGATCTACACGGGGGAGCCCGCGGCGCGCGCGATGTTCACCGAAGGCGTTCGTGGGATTCACGCGGGGATGCTCGGTCCCGTCGGCACCGCCCGGCGGGTCGACGGCGGTTTCGTCGTCAATGGCCGCTACCAGTTCGGTTCAGGTTGCGCGCATGCAACCCACATCGGCGCAGGCACGATCGAAGTCGACGATGCCGGAACGCCGCTGAACGCCGAGTCCGGGTTGCCTGCAATGCGCGTGGTGCTCATTCCGCGAGCGCAAGTGGACTTCCGTGGTAACTGGGATGTGCTCGGACTCACGTCAACCGGTTCCTACGACTATGTCGTCGACGACGTGTTCGTACCCGAAGACTTCACGTTCTCGTTGCTGGAGTGGCAACAACAGCGCGGCGGACCCGGGTTCCGGATTGGCCTGTTCGCCATCACCTCCGCCGGGCATGCCGGGTTTGCGCTCGGTGTCGGCCGGCGAGCAATCGACGAGATCACTGCGCTCGCCGCGCGCCGAACTCGGATGGCCGCGTTCGAACCCATCAGCGCGCAACAACTGTTCCAGTACGAACTCGCGATGCACGACGCCGCCATGCGGTCGGCGCGTGCAGGTGTGTTCGAAGCGTTCGCCGACGCCGACGCAACCGCGCGAACGACCGGTGCCGCGACGAACCTCCAACAGCAGCGGATGCGCGCGGTGACGACCTACGCCACCAAGATCGCCGCTGACGCCGCGCGGTTCGCGTACACGTGGGCGGGCAGCGCTGGGTTGCGACCCGGCGTGATGCAACGCTGCTTTCGCGACATCCACGCCGGTACGCAGCACATCTACGTCGACAACGGAACGCTCACGGCCTACGCGCAGGCCATGCTGGCCGAGGTGCCGCCGCCCGGCGACTGAGCGAGCGAGCTCCGATCGAGATCGCTCGACACGGTGATCCGGTGCGGGTGGGCACGGCGAATGACCAGTGACCGTTCAACGATCCGGAGGGAATCATGGACAACGTTGCACTCCTCGGCCGCGTGGTGGCCGAAACGACCCGACTCGTCGACAACACGACCGGCGATCTGCTCGAACGTTCGACCCCGTGCGAGGGCTGGACCGCCCGCGACCTCGTCAACCACATCACGGGTGGGGCCACGTTGTTTGCGATCTCGGCCGAGCAGGGTTCGGTACCCGATGAGCAACTTGCTCGACTGATGGGCGGCGACAACCTCGGCTCGGATCCCCAAGGTGCCTGGAAGACTGCCTCGACCCGGGCGATGGCGGCGTTCGGAATTCCCGGCGTGCTCGACAAACTCGTCAACTTGCCCTTCGGTGAGATGCCGGCGGGCGTCGCACTCAACATTGCGATCTTCGACGTGGCAACCCACGCGGCCGATCTCGCCCGCGCGACCGATCAGCCGATCGAAGACCTCGCGATGCTCGAGGACGCGCTCGCCATGGGCCAGCAGATGGTGGGTCCGGAACTCCGCGTCCCTGGAGTCTTCGACGCCGCGCAGCCAGTTGCCGACGACGCGCCGATCGCCGACCGACTGTTGGCGTTTGCTGGCCGTCGTCTCTGAGCGCTTGCGGGCGTCAGCGAGCGTGGCAGCCTGCGAAGTGGTCGTTGACGACGCCCATCGCCTGCATCGCCGCGTACATCGTCGTCGGGCCGACGAACCGAAAACCGCGCGCAAGGAGTGCTTTCGACAGCGCAGTCGACTCGGCGGTCTTCGCTGCGATGTCGGCCCAAGTACGCGGGGCCTTGCGTCGACCGGTTGGGGCGAACGACCACACGAAGTCGCTGAACGATTCGCCGGCTTCGTGCATAGCGACGACGGCGCAAGCGTTCCCGATCGTTGCTTCGATCTTGCCGCGGTGCCTGACAATCCCTGCATCGCCGAGTAACCGAGTGACGTCACGGCGGCCGAACGCCGCGACGGTCGTGGGATCGAACCCACGAAACGCCGTCCGAAAGTTGTCGCGCTTGCGCAGAATCGTGAGCCACGACAGGCCGGATTGGAATCCCTCGAGGCAGATGCGTTCCAGCACGGCGGTGTCGCCCGTGACGGGCCGACCCCACTCGTGGTCGTGGTAGTCGACGTAGTCGGGCGTTGACGTTCCCCAGCCACAGCGTCGCCTGCCGTCCTCGCCGCGCACCAGTTCGGGAGTCGCCATGCCGCCAGCCTCGCGCGCGAGGATCAACCCATGACCGATCGGATCGTGCAGATCAAGCGATTGCGCGATCGCAACGACTTCGCAACTCATGTGCAGTCGCTCGGGATTGCCACGTCGCTCCCGATTGGCGATCGTGCGATGCTCGCCCGACCGATCGAGGTGCACGGACATTCGCTGGCCAACCGGTTCGCCGTGCTCCCGATGGAGGGGTGGGACGGCACGACCGACGGGCGTTCCACAGATCTCGTCCGTCGACGCTGGGAACGGTTCGGCGCGAGCGGCGCGGCATTGATCTGGGGTGGCGAAGCTGTGGCGGTCCGGCCCGACGGACGGGCGAACCCCCGCCAACTCTGCATCGGGCCCGAGTCACTCGCCGACCTCACCGAGTTACGAGCCATCACGCTCGACGCGTCGCATGGTGAACCACCGATGATCGGGTTGCAACTCACCCACTCGGGACGCTGGGCGCGCCCGACGGGCGCGTTCGAGCCTCGGATCGTGTTCCGACACCCGTTTCTCGACGACCGGGTCGGAGTGACCGACGACTCGGTCCTCACCGACACCGAACTCGACGATCTCGTGGGCGACTTCGTGCGTGCCTCGGTCGTCGCGCGTGACGCCGGGTTCGACTTCGTCGACGTGAAGCACTGCCACGGTTACTTGCTGCACGAGTTGCTTGCGGGTTTCGCTCGACCGGGGCGCTACGGCGGGTCGCTGTCGAACCGATTGCGGTTCTTCGACGAGGTTGTCGCGGGTATCCGCCGCGACGCACCGGAACTGCACATAGGTATGCGGTTGTCGGCGTTCGATCTGGCACCGCATGTCGCCGGCGACGATGGTCGAGGCGTACCGATCGCTGACGACTACCCATTCGCGTTCGGCGGCGACGGCAGCGGCGTGGGCATCGACCTCTCCGAGTCGCACGAGCTCGCCGACCATCTGGTCGCGGCCGGCGTCGAGCTGCTGTGTGTCACCGCCGGGAGCCCCTACTACTGCCCGCACGCGCAGCGACCCGCGTACTTTCCGCCGAGCGACGGTTATCTGCCCCCACGAGATCCGCTGCACGAGGTCGCGCGCTTGTTTGACGTCGCTCGTGATCTCGCCAGCGTCCATCCGCAGCTACGAATCGTGGCAACCGGCGCGTCCTACCTCCAGGAGTGGTTGCCCGACATCAGCGCGGGGCTGGTCGACGGTGGTGTCGCGATGATCGGCTACGGCCGCGGCGTGTTGAGCTACCCCGAACTTCCGCGCGACGTCGTTACCGGTGTCGACGTCGCGCGCGAGCGGCTGTGTCGAACGTTCTCTGACTGCACGACCGCGCCACGCAACAGCCTCGTCTCGGGCTGCTACCCGCTCGACGACTTCTATAAGCAGATGCCCGAACGGCGCGCGCTCACCGCCGCGAAACGGGCCGCTGAACAAGCTCGTGGAGGTCGACGGTCGTGAAGATCGCGCTGGCGATGATGGACGGGCTCGGCCCGAGTGCGTTCTCGACGGCGCAAATCGAACGGCTCGCAACCCTCGGCGACATCGTCGATCCCCAGCCCCTCGTCCTGCTCGACGACCAACGCGCGCGTGAACTGCTCGCTGACTGCGACGTGTTACTCGGGCATTGGGGCTGTCCGACGCTGACCGCCGACGTTCTCAGCGTCGCGCCGAATCTGCGGCTGTTTGCGTACGCTGCGGGCACCGTGAAGTGGCAAGTCACCGACGCCGTTTGGGAGCGCGGTGTTCGCGTCACGAGCGCGGCGGCCGCGAACGCGGTTCCGGTTGCTGAGTACACGGTCGCGATGATCGTGCTTGCCAACAAAGGTGTGCTGCTCTGGCGCGAACGCACCCGCGACCCGAGCCTGCGTTTGCCGTTTCCGAACCCGCTGGGCAACGTCGCGAAACGGATCGGGATCGTGGGTGCATCGTTCATCGGGCGCCTCGTCATCGACCTCCTGCGCCCGTACTCGCTCGACGTCGCGGTGTACGACCCGTATCTCACCGATGCGGAAGCCGCGACGCTCGGCGTGGAGATCGAACGCGATCTGACGCGATTGTGCGCGACCGTCGATGTCGTGAGTGTGCACGCGCCGGATATTCCGCCGACCCGCGGGATGATTGGTGCCGAGCAGATCGCTGCGATGCGCGACGGCACTGTGTTCATCAACACGGCCCGACCCGCGCTGGTCGATCAGGATGCGTTGCTCGAGCGGCTGACGGCCGGTCGCATCAGCGCGATTCTCGACGTCACCGATCCTGAGCCCGTCCCTGCGGAACACCCGTTGGTGGCGCTCCCGAACGTGTTCGTGACCCCGCACGTTGCTGGATCGATCGGGACCGAACTGTCGCGCATGGCCGATCTCGCTATCGATGAGATCGAGCGGTTCGGGCGTGGCGAACCGCTGCGGTACGAAGTCACCCAAGGCGACCTGGATCGGATCGCATGATCATTCCTGGGCTGTGCTCGGTCACGTTTCGGGATTGCGCAGTCGAACGAATCGCGGCGATGGTGCGCGAGCACGAACTCGGCGCGATCGAGTGGGGTGCCGACGTGCACGTACCGCCGGGTGACCTCGATGCGGCGCGCCGGGCCCGATCGGTGAGCGAAGGTCTCGAGGTCACCTACGGCTCCTACCTGTTCGCCGGCGGGGCCGATGTAGGTGACGACGAGATCGTGGCAGTGATCGACACGGCCGCCGCGATCGGAGCGGGCACGATCCGGGTGTGGACGCCGTTCGGTGTCACCGAGGCAGACACCCGACGGTCCGACGTCGTGGCTGCGCTGCGTCGCGCCGCCGCGCTCGCCGAGCAACGGGGTGCCGTGCTCGCGCTGGAGTTCCACGGCGGCACGCTGACCGAGACGGTGACGTCGACGCAGGCGCTGCTCGACGACGTCGACGCGGCGAATCTGCTCACCTACTGGCAGCCGCCGTACTGGATCTCGGAGCGAACGATTGGTGACGACGTGGCCGACGTGTTGCTCCTCGGACCACACCTCGCGAACCTGCACGTGTACGAATGGACGGCGACGCCGACCGTCGCTCGTCGCCCGCTCGCCGAAGGCGCTGAACGTTGGCGTGCAGTGTTCGACGCGGTCGCGACGGTTGCGCGGCCGGCCGGCCTCGCCGGACCACGCGCCGCGTTCCTCGAGTTCGTCGCCGCCGACGACCCCGCCAACTTCCCCGCCGACGCCGCCACCCTCCGAAACGAGGTGCGTCGATAGGGTCCGTAATTCGGGCTCTATCGACGCACCTAAGGTGGTGGTGTGGAAGAGCGGCGGAGGCGGACGATCGTCGGGATGTCGGCGGTGTTGTTGCCGTTCGGCGAGACCGGCGACATCGACTGGGTCGGGTTCCATGCGCTCCTCGGCGCGACTGTTGCCGCCGGTCTGGTTCCCGCCGTGAACATGGACACGGGGTTCGGTCCGGTGCTGCTGCCACAGCACAAGGCGGAGGTGCTGGCGATCACCGGTCACCTCGGCGTGCCGTTTCTTGCCGGCGCGCATGCCCCAGACCTTCCGGGATCGCAGTTCGCGCTCGACGCCTACCGCTCCGAGTTCGAGCGCATCACCGCGGCTGGAGGCACGCCGATCGTGTTTCCCAGCCACGGTCTCGGTGCCCTCGGCGACGACGAGACGGTCGCGGCGCACACGGCCTTGGGTCGCGACGTCGACGAGTTCTACGGGTTCGAACTCGGCCCGATGTTCCATCCCGCGGGCCGCATCTATTCGCTCGACGTGTTCGCAGCGCTGCTCGACGAACCGAAGCTCGTCGGCTTGAAACACAGTTCGCTCGAACGCTCGCTCGAGTGGCAACGCTTGTCGCGGCGAGACGAGCGCCGACCGGACTTCCGACTGTTGACCGGCAATGACCTCGCGATCGACATGGTGCGATGGGGCAGCGACTACCTGCTCGGGCTGTCAGCCTTCGCGCCCGAGGCGTTCGCAGCACGCGACGCCGCGTGGGCCGCAGGCGACGAGGCCCGTTTCTACGAGATCAACGATGTGCTGCAGTATCTCGGCCAACTGACGTTCCGCGCTCCGGTGCCCGGCTACCGCCACAACGCCGCGATGTTCTTGAAGCTGCGCGGCCGCATCGCCTGCGCCGCGACGCATCCCGACTCGGTGCATCGCCCCGACCATGATCTCGAACTGCTCGCCGGTATCGCCGCCCGCCTCGACATCCTCGGCGGTTGACGCGTCGCGGTCGGATCGTCGCTGCGAACGTGACTCCGCAGCGCCTACGGTCGCGGCGTGCTGATCAAACCTCGTTACGACCCGCCGGGGATTGTTGCCCTCGACGGCGATGCCGACGCCATTCGAGAACCACTCGTTCGCCAACGCCGTCGCCTCGCGGCGATTGGCGCGGGGCTCACCGCGGAGGAGTGGGTGGCGCCGAGCCGTTGCGAGGGTTGGAGCGTCCAGGACGTGTTTGCGCATCTCGTTGGGGTCGACCGGTTCTGGGCGATGTCGGTCGAGTCGGGGCTCGCGGGTTCGCCGACGCGTGTGCTCGGCGGGTTCGATCCTGCGACGACACCTGCCGTGATGGTCGACGCGGCGCGTGATCAAACGCCCGCCGAGACCCTTGCCGAGTTCGTGGGCGCGTGCGAACAGTTCGTGACGCGTATCGAGGGACTCGAACCCGCCGACTTCGAGCGCGTCGCCGAGTCGCCCCCCGGTCATGTGACGATCGGTGCGCTCGCATCGCACGCGCTGTGGGATGCGTGGACCCACGAACGCGACATCCTCGAGCCGTTGGGACGTCGGCAGATCGCCGAGGCCGACGAGATCGAAGCCTGCCTTCGCTACGCCGCCGCCATGGGCCCGGCGCTCCAGCTGCAAACCAGTGCGAGTCGGCCGGGTAGTTACTCGATCGTCGCGACCGACCCTGCGATTGCGTGCACGCTGGTGATCGAGGACTCGGTGCGGGTGCAAGCCGGCGCAACGTCGAACGTGCCGACGCTCACCGGTTCCGCGATCGAACTGACCGAAGCACTCACGATGCGCGCACCGCTCGGGTCCGATGCGCCCATCGAGTGGCACGAACTGCGATCGGGTTTGGCGACCGTCTTCGACCAGTGAGGTGTGTCACTCGCCGAGCCGCGCACGTTCGAATTCGATGAAGGTCCGTGCGGCGATCGCCTTCCAGTCGAAGCGCTCACGCAATCCGATCATGTGCGCCTGAAGATCGCCGATCGTTGTCGTATCGAGCTGTTCGATTGCGCTGCGCACTGCCGCCGCGGACGCGTCGCCGATCGCGATGCGGGTGTCGCCGAGATACTCGACCAAGAATCCCCAGTCGCTCGCCAGCGTCGGAATGCCCACTCCGATCGCGTCGGCGACGGTGCCCGTTGCGAGCATCTCGCCGTCGGGATCGAATGCCAGCGCGAGTAGGTCACACGCCGACAGACGACGTGCGTAGGTGCTGGGGTCGACCCCGCGGTACCTCTCAGCGGCGACGATGCGTGGGTCGTCGGGAAGGTGTTCGCCGGGAGCGAGCGACCAGACCGCGAGCTGCACGTCGTCGCGGTCCGCCGCGAGGAATCCTTCGACGAATTCGAGGACTCGTTTCTCGGCGCGCGGTGCACCGACGATGCCGATCCGAATCGGGCACGGCGCGAAGCCAAGCGCCGCTTCAGCCGCGTGCCGGTCGACGAGGTGATCTCGCCAGAGCCCTCCGAAGTGTCCGTGGGGGATGACGACGTGACGCACTGCAGCTGCGAAGTCGTAGCTCGCCATCATGCGGGCGCGGCCCCACTCGCTGTGATGGATCACCGTCGTCGCCCGTTGGGCCCACAGGGCGTACACCGGATCGAAACGTTCTGGTTGCTTCGAGTGCGGCGTGAGATTGTGTGCCGTCCACACGACCGGCACGTCATGATCGTCGAACGCATCGGCGATCTCGACGTGCTGAGCGAGGTTGTCGAACGCAAGCCACTCGGGCCAATGGAGGTGGAACCCGTCGATGTCGCCGAGCTCGACGTTCTTATCGGCGCTCCAGCCGACCGGCGATGGCAGCGCGACGACCCGGTCGACGAGCGGCCCGTACAGACTGGTGTCGTAGTGATGGCCGTGCGCGGTCGATCCGATCCGCAACTTGGGCGTGACCCGCACCGAATACTGCACTTCGCTGGCTGGTTCGAGGTCGAGTTGGTGCACCCGAGCGATCGACGACCACGACGTCTGCCACTCTGCAACCCCGGCCACATCGATCACCGACGCGGCACCAGCAGTGCTCGACGCGGCCAAGGAGAACTCGACGGTGAGGGGGCGAGACGGGAGTTCGGGGATGGCGACGGCGATGGCTTGGGGCGGTGTGGTGAACGTGAGGACATCGTCGACCACGAGGCTGCGTCGATCGATTCGGAAGCGAGCCGCGCGGCTGGCGTCGAGGGCGGGCGGGCGCTCCTGGGCGAACGTGTCGGTCGAGGGCACGAGACGATCCCAGCGCACGCGCAGCTCCCCGGGCGCGTGCTCGATCGAGTCGGGGAGCCCACCTGCGGTGTAGCGCTGATATCCGCTGACGATCAGGGGTGTCCAGAGGGGTAGGTCCTGATCGACCGGCACCTCGAACAGCCCCGGTCGCACCACCGCCGGCAAGTAGTGACTGCGCGCTGCGCCGACGAACGGCACGGCAAACGCCAGTCCCGGTCGGCGCACCGTCCACAACCTTGCGTTCGAGTGGTCGTCGAACCGATGGAGCGCGTCGAGGGCCGGATACGCCTCGATGCGGTTTGCTGCGCGGAGCGAGTCGTCCATCTCGCGCAGGGTGCGCGCAGCCCACGCGAGTTTTCCCAAGAGGTCGAACGTGAGCTGCAGCCTCCGGGCCGGTCCGCGGTAGCGATCTTGGTCGCGGTGTTGATGGGCCGAGACGACTCCATCGCGGCCGAACCAACCGCGCATTGCGGTCCCCGCGTCTGCGCCACGACGGAGCCACGCGCGGGCGTCGTCCCCGAGTCCGTGCGCGAGGGCCGCGGCGGCCAGCTCGACGGTCAACGCGATCGACAACACGCCGGTCGACCGACCCCACGGAATCGCGGTGCCGTCCGGACCGACCGTGGCCTCGACGAGAGCAAGCGCGTCGCGTAAACCTGCCCGCCACTCGTCACCGATCGCGTCGGCCAGGGGCTCGCAGAAGAGCCAGACGTCTGCGGTGTAGATGTCGTAGCGGCCGCTGCCATCATTCGAGTCGTCGAGGGCGTGCCGCGGATTGTCGGCGAGCACGACCCGTAGGCGATCAAGTAGCGAATCGAGTTGCGCCCGATCGTCGATCAGGCCAAGTGCGACGCGTGCCTGTTCGCACCGACTGAGAACCGCGGCATAGTTGCGTGGTAGCTGACCGCGATCGAGCAGCGCGATGAACGACGAGCTATCGCACGCCTGCGCAACTTCGGCGCGTTGCGCTTCACTCAGGTCGCGGAGCAGGAGGTTGTCGTTGAACGAACCGTGCTCCAACAGCGTCTCGGCAATGCGATACGAGAAGAACGAGTGGGTCGCCGCGCCATCGACCTCGCGCAGGAGTCGTGAGATGACGGTGGTGGTGGGGGAGCCCGCGATCTCGGTGACGCCGGCTGCGGCGAGGTGCGACAGTGTGAAGATCACATCGGCGCGGACGTCTGCGCCCACCGCATGGCCGGCGAAGACGCGCGGCAATCGCCAGCCGGGCGCATGGCTGGCAACGAAGGCCTCGGTCACGTTGACGCAATGTGCGACGAGCGCATCGGCGAGGCGCCCCGGTGTCGTCACGAACCCTGCCATTCGTGCGCGAGTCGGTCGATCGCCGCCGGCGCGAGGCATCCATCGGCGACGATCACCAGATGCGTGCGACGGAGCGTCTCGTTGGCCGCAACGCGCAGCGGGCCGTTCCACAAGAACGCCGCATTCAGAAAGTTCGCCCATCCGTCACCGTAGGTATCGGCTCGATTCGATCCGTACCACGGTGTCGGGAAGTTCCTGTTCGACGGATGGTCGACGAGGGCAATCGAGGCGTCGTCGCTGGCGATCAGACACCACGGCGCGGGTTCGCCCAGTACTCGGTCTCGCCACGCGTTCGACCCGGCGAGCAGCAACTTGGTGTCGGTCCAGTCCGGCGCGCCGCGCAGTGTCAACCCGCCGTATCCGCCCCACGTCGTGAACGGCGTGCGATCGAACTCGGTGTCGACGGTCGGGGTGAGCGCGAACGTCCATTCGATCGCATACGCGGTGTCGTCGATTGCTCGATGGGTCAGCGTCCGAACCTCGCGGACGGCGATGGCGTCGCCGTCGGGTGCGACCCAGTCGATCGTCGCGGAGGTTGTCGTGCCGTCGAGTTGCACGTCGACGGTCGAGAGCACTCCGAACTCACCGTACGTTTCCCAGTAGTTCTCACCGTTGACGAACTTGATCGTCGACCACAACCCGAAATGCCACGGGTGGTCGGCCGGAGCCGACACGGTGAGGCGCCGACCCGCCAGCGTGTGCAGCGGATGAACGTGCGGCCGTGGCGGATCCCAGTCAGCCTGCCAGTGAGGTCTCACGGTCAGGGAAACTACGTTGCCGCCACCTCACCGCGCCGGTTGCGGTGCGAGGCCGAGGACGAAGCGTTCCAACGCGGCATTGGCGTCGGCACGGCTCGCGCCGGTGACGATGTCGACGAGGAGCCCGCGCACGACCGCGACGCCGAGGCGAATCAGCACTGGATCGAATTTGGTGTCGACGAGCGCGGCCGCGGCCCGGCTGTCGTCGAGCCACGGCCCGGTGAGGTCGATGCCAGCATCCGATCGCGATGCGTACGCGACGGTCTCGAAGAACAGCCGCACGAACGGGAGCAAGTCGTCGGACGACACCCGCGCCCACAACGCACGAATCAACGACGCGGTGTCGCCCGTCTCCCTCGCCAGCTCGACGAGCGCCGCGCGCTGATCGGCCTCGACCCGCTCGACGATCCCCCGGACCAGCCCAGCGCGCGAACCGAAGTGGTACAGCAGCATGCGGTGGCTCGAGCCCGCCGCGGTCGCGAGATCGCGCAGGCTGCGGTCGGCGAGGCCGTGCACGGCGACGTCGGCGATGATCCGGTCGAGCAACTCGGCATGCGCGGTCGATTCCTTCGGTTTTGGGATCGGCGGTTTTGGGATCGGCGGTTTTGGGATCGGCGGTTTGGGGAGCGGGGGTTTGGGGAGCGGGGATCCGAGAGACTTCTGCATTGACATGAGACTGTACCAGTTGGTACAGTCTCATGCATGGAGTTTCGCGACGAGGTCGATGTTGCTGCGCCCGCCGAGATCGTCTGGGATCTCACGATCGACGTCGAGCGCTGGCCCTCCATGATGGAGACCTTGCACTCGGTCGAGCTGCTCGAGCGCGGTGCGATTGCCCCTGGGGCTCGCGCCCGCATCCGACAACCCGGAATGCCGGTTCGCATCTGGACGGTCACCGAGGTCGATGCACCCCATCGATTCTTGTGGGGCACACGTCTCTTCGGTGTCCAGATGGACGCGATTCA
>SXGT01617123.1_pt1 | contig 31311 bp, 20 predicted proteins | sample 3176221 | NCBI WGS metagenome assembly SXGT01 (sample SAMN11356862, study PRJNA531348) | freshwater metagenome | isolation source: freshwater sample F1-120 | place: China: Fuxian Lake, Yuxi | collected 2017-12-25
GAACCGCTTGCTGGACTGGGCCCGCTCGGACATCCGTCGTGTGCGCACCGAATTGCCGGCCATGGACCGTGAGCAACTCGACATTTATCTCGATACCTTCGAGCAGATGCGTTCGCGCCAAGACCGCATCAATGAAAACCGTGAACGGCTTCGGGCCAATCTGCCGGCGATCGATCGCTTCGACAGCCGACGGACGACGCAACGCTTCGAGGCACAATGTGCGCTCGCAGCAGCTTCTCTTGCATCAGGGCTCACGAATGTGGTGACGATCGATGCGGCCGGCGGCATCGGCTCGTACCACACTTGGACTGACCTCGGCGTCACGGTGGACGGCCATTCGATTGGCCACACCCACCCGAACGATCCGGCCCGAGATCGCTCCGCTATCCCGATTCGCCGCTTCCATGCCGAGCGCGTCGCCGACTTGGCTCGCCGCCTCGACGCCGTGCGCGAAGGTAACGGCACCATGCTCGACAATACCCTCATCATCTGGATGAGCGATTCGGGCGAGGAGCATCACGGCTTCTGTTCCGAATGGCCGTTGGTTTTGGTCGGCGGTTTGGCGGGGCGATTGCGGACCGCGGGACGCTTCCTGCAATATCCCAACTATGAAACCGCCGGCAATCGCACAATCGCGAACTTCTACCTGTCGCTGCTACATGCCGTGGGCGACCGCCGCGAACGATTCGGCGAACGCGATCCGAACATGAACGAAGCCGAACAAAACGGGCCTCTGGCGGAGATCATGGCGTGATGACGGGAAAACTATGCAGGAATCATTCTTCCGCTGCCCTGCTGCTTTCGGTTTCATTCTAGGGTTGGCACTGAAGCTAGGTGCAAGACTACAGCCCCCGCCAAGTGAAGGAGACAGAATGAAGATACTCATCAGCAGCATGGCAATGTCTGCCGCCGTGGCGATGGCCGTCGCAGTTCAACCGGCGGGCGGAGGGGCCAAATCGACGGACACGTCGAAAACGGTCAAGGTGTTCATCTTGATGGGCCAATCCAACATGGTCGGCCTGGGCAAGAAGGCGATTTTGGAGGCCGCGGTGAAGGATAAGAAGAAATACTCCTACCTCGTGGATGCCGAGGGTAAATGGACCGTGCGGCAGGATGTCCGCTTTGTGCAGTTCATGCAAGGCAAGGGCTTGCTCAAGAATGAATGGATGACCATCTCGGGAAACACCATCGGTTCGGAAATGGGGATTGGGCACAAATTAGGCGATGCCCTCGATGAGCCGGTGATGGTCCTCAAGAGTTGCATCGGCAACCGCGCTCTGGGCTGGGACCTTCTGCCGCCGGGAAGCGAACGGTTTACCGTGGTCAAGAAGGATAAAGGCGGTGCTGAGAAGACCTACGTGTACGCCGGCTACAAGGATAAACCAGAGCACTGGGAGGCCGACCCGGCCAAAGGCAAGGCGACGGAACCTCCGCCCTGGCTCGACAAGAAGGGGAAACCCATCAATTGGTATGCCGGCAAGAATTACGACGAAGACACGGCCGATGCGAAGAAGGCGCTGGCGGATATTGGCAAATACTATCCCGGCGCCACCAAGTACGAAGTCGCGGGATTCTTCTTCTGGCAAGGCGAGAGGGATCTCGGTGACCCTGTGCATGCGGAGCACTATGAGAAGAACCTCGTCCGGTTCATTAAGTCGCTGCGCAAGGACTTCAATGCTCCGAATGCCAAGTTTGTCTTGGCCACCCTTGGCGAAGCCAAGAAGGGGATTGGCGGCAATGGAGGCTTGATCCTCAACGCCCATCTCGCGGTCGACGGCGCCAGCGGGAAATATCCAGAGTTCAAGGGGAACGTGGCCACGGTCTATACTCATCCCATGGCTCAAGGCGGCAGCGGCAATGGTCACTACGGCGGCAACGCGGAAGTCTACATGGACGTCGGCGAAGCCATGGGCAAAGCGATGATCGAACTGCTTCAAGTCAAGAAATGAGCGACTTGAGATGCTACCAAGTATGTTGTTGTGATGCGAAGGTGGTTTCGATTCGTGACGATAAAGCGCCTATGCATTGGGTTTCTCTTCCTGCTGAACACGCCCGTGGTGTGGGCTCAGGAGGATGCGTTTTTTGAGAACCAGGTTCGTCCCATTCTCGTCGAGCATTGCCAGAATTGTCACGGTCCCAAAAAGCAAAGCGGCGGATTGCGCCTGGATTCGCGGGAAGCGGCTATGCTCGGCGGCGATCGCGGGCCGGCCCTGATACCGGGACAGGCGGACAAGAGCCTGTTGATTAAGGCCGTCTCGCACAAAGACGACTTGCGCATGCCCCCCAAGTCGAAGCTGAGCGGTCTCGAAGTCGCCGTGCTGACGAAATGGATCGCCGTAGGTGCCCCCTGGCCCAAGGAGGCAACGCACGGCGCGGCCATTCGCACCGGTCCCATCTCGCCGGAAGAACGAATATTCTGGTCACTGCAACCGGTGAAGCCAATAGCGCCGCCCAAGGTGAACGACGCGGCCTGGCCGAGGAACGACATCGATCGATTCATCTTGCAGCGATTGGAAGAGAAGCAGCTCAAACCGGCACCGGATGCGGATCGGCGCACGCTGATTCGGCGTGTCACTTTCGATCTGATCGGTTTGCCGCCGACGCCCGAAGGAGCGGAGGCGTTTCTGGCGGACAAGTCACCCGATGCGTTTGCGAAGGTGGTAGATCGGCTTCTTGCATCCAAGCATTATGGCGAACGCTGGGGCCGGCACTGGCTCGATGTCGTGCGCTATGCCGATACGGCGGGCGAGACCGCGGATTATCCGGTGCCGCAGGCGTATCGCTATCGCAACTGGGTGATCGACGCCTTCAACGCCGACAAGCCGTATGACGAGTTCATCCGCGAGCAGCTCGCCGGCGACATCCTCGCCGCGAAAGGCCCGCCGGAAAAATACGCCGAGCGCATCACCGGCACGGGTTTCATTGCCATCTCGCGGCGATTCGGTTTCGATCCCGAGAACTATTTTCACCTGACCATCCAGGACACTATCGACACCGTGGGACAGGCGTTCCTGGGCCTGTCCCTGGGCTGCGCGCGCTGTCACGATAACAAGTTCGATCCGGTGTTCCGCGGCGATTACTATGCGCTCTACGGCATCTTCGATAGCACGCGTTACTCGATTCCAGGCTCGGAGAGCAAGAGCCAACCCGCTGACTTTGTCCCACTCGTGCCGCCGGTGGAAGCGAATCGCCTTAAGGCCGAGGCGGACAAGTCCAAAAAAAAGGTGCCCCCATTCGAAGTTGCCTATGGTGCGTTCGAGGGGAAGCCGCACAATGCCCGAATCCACAAGCGCGGAGAACCCCGTGATCTCGGCGACGAGGTGCCCCGGCGCTGGCTGGAGGTGCTCGGCGGGTCGCCGCTGAAAAATCCGGCGGAGAGCGGCCGGCTCGAACTGGCGGATTGGATCGCCGCAAAAGACAACCCGCTGACGGCTCGTGTCATGGTCAACCGCATTTGGCAGCATCACTTCGGCGCCGGACTCGTCGCCACTCCGAACGATTTCGGCACGCGCGGCCAGCGCCCGACGCATCCGGAATTGCTCGATTTCCTGGCCGCAAAGTTCATCGCCGACGGATGGTCCATCAAGGCGATGCACCGACTCATCGTCCTTTCGCATGCGTATCAAACGTCAAGCAAGGGGGATGCCGCTCTGGAAAAAGCCGATCCGACGAACGCGCTGTGTGGTCGCTATCCCATTCGCCGACTCGATGCGGAGGCGATTCGCGATGCGATGTTGGCGGTTGCCGGAACTCTGGATCGCACTCCCGGTGGTGCGCATCCGTTTCCAGCAGGTAAGGGATACTCTCAACATAACCCATTCTCGGCCGTTTATGAAACAAAACGGCGCAGTGTCTATTTGATGACACAGCGAATCAAGCGACATCCATTCCTGGCCTTATTTGACGGTGCTGACACGAACGCCAGCACCCCGCAACGCATTCTGACCACGGTGCCGACGCAGGCGTTGTTTCTGATGAACGATCCCTTTGTTCACGAACAGGCGGCTGCCTTCGCCGGCCGCATTCTCGCTCTGTCGAAGGATGAACGCGACCGCATTCGCCTGGCGTATGAGATTGCCCTGACGCGACCGCCCCTGGAACTGGAATACGAAGAAGTCAGTCAATTTTTGAAAACGTATCGAGAGCGACGCAAAGGCGTCGCGGTCGAGATCGCCGAGCGCGAAAGCTGGACCGCGTTCGCGCGAACGCTGCTGGCGCGGAATGAGTTCTTGTTCGTGCAGTGAAGTTAATGCAGTCTGGAGTCGTGATATGAGCAAACAGGTTGTCTCTCGCCGTGAGATTTTTCAGCACGCCGCCGGCGGCTTCGCGTCGATCGCACTTGCGGGCATGCTGGCCGAGCAATCGCCGGCACAGGAGCCAGTCGATCCGCTGGCGCCGCGACAGCCTCATGTCGCGCCGCGAGCCAGGCGCGTCATCTTCCTTTACATGACCGGCGGCGTCTCGCATGTCGATACCTTCGATCCCAAGCCGCAGCTTTTCGCCCGACATGGCCAAGCCATCACCGTCGATAACTGGCAAGGCCGGCGCGGAACATTCCGCCGGTTCTTGAAAAGGCCCGACTGGATGTTTCGCCGCGGGGGGCAGAGCGGCATCGAGGTCAGCGATCTCTTTCCGCAGGTGCGCGAAGTCATCGATGACATCTGCGTCATCCGCTCGCTCGAATCGAATCACACGAACCATTACGAAGGCACGCTCGGCATGCATACTGGGTCGTGGACTTTTGCCCGGCCCAGCATCGGCGCCTGGATCAGCTACGGACTGGGCACGGAAAATCGCAACCTGCCGTCGTTCATGGTCATCGCACCGGCGGCCCCTTACGCGGGCGCCCAGACCTGGGGTTCCGACTTCCTGCCCGGCTGTCATCAGGGGACCCATGTCGTACCCGGCCCGACACCGATTCCGAACATCCGCTCACGCACGCCGTCCCCCGAACTACAGGAACTGGAACTTCAGCTCATCGGCGATGCCAATCGTCGGCATCTGGAGTCCGGTCCGCGCGACGCGGCTCTGGAAGCGCGCATCCGCTCGTTCGAGACTGCGTTCGGCATGCAGCGTGCCGCCCCGGAAGCGTTTGACCTTTCCAGCGAAACGGACGCCACGCTGCGGCTCTATGGCCTGAATCGCGGACAAACCACTGGCTTCGGCTGGCAGTGCCTGGTCGCTCGGCGACTAGCTGAGCGTGATGTTCGTTTCATCGAACTGGTCGACACGGGTTCATCAGGAAACTGGGACTCGCACGGCAACATGCGGGATCACGTTGCCCTGGCACGCAATGTGGATCGGCCCGTCGCCGGATTGATCCGCGACCTGAAGCAACGCGGCATGCTGGACGACACCCTCGTCGTCTGGACCACCGAGTTTGGCCGCACCCCGTACCACGAACAGGCGAATCACGCGGGCCGGGAGCATCATCATCAGGTGTTTTCCTCCTGGCTCGCCGGCGGCGGCGTCAAGGGCGGCATCGTCCATGGGTCGTCGGACGAGTTCGGCATCGCCGTCGCCGAAGACCGTGTCCACGTGCATGACTTCCACGCCACCATCCTGCACCTTCTCGGCCTCGACCACGAACGTCTCACCTTCCGCCACAACGGCCGCGACTATCGCCTGACGGATGTCGAGGGAAACGTTGTGCGTGAGATCCTGGCCTGAGCGCGACCTGGGTGACCTTGCGATTGCTGCGTTATTAACTGACAGCGACTCGCCGCATCGTTCGTCGACTCTTTACGCCTGCATGCAAGGATTTGCGCCGGCACATCATCACCCAAAAAAAATCGACGCGGGATTGCGCGGACATCGGCTAATTCAAGATGGGCATGCGGAGCAAGAGGATTGCGCATATTCATAGATGCGCGAAGTTCACCTGGGGCGTCCTGGGTTCGAGCAGACGGTCGAACATCCTGGGATCAATGTTTCGTGGACCGATGCCAAGGCGTTTTGCAAATGGCTGAGCGAGTTGGAAAAGAGAACCTAGCGCATGTCGACGGAATTCGAGTAGAAATATGCCTGCCGGAGTGGGGTAGGCATCGCATTTTTCGTATCTGGGAAAGGAGCCTGAGCATGAACGTGTTGCGTGGGGGAGTGTGCGTGTTGTGCGTGGTCGTGCTGGTGGGCGGTCAGACGGAAGCGGGTGGTCCGCCGAAGGCGAAGGACGGCCCTTTGGGGATAAAGTTCGTGCCGCTGCCGAAGGGGACGACGTACCTGGGCTGGAACGGCACGAAGGGTTCGGCGAAGAAGACGGAGATCAAGGAGGACTTCGAGATCGCGGTGTACACCGTGACGCAGGGGCAGTGGCAGGATTTGATGGGCAAGAACCCGAGCTGGTTCTCCCGTGACGGCGGCGGGAAGGACAAGGTCAAAGACATCAAAGACGAGGAGCTGAAACAGTTCCCTGTGGAGAACGTGTCATGGAACGACTGTCAGGAGTTCCTCAAGAAGCTGAACGAGAAGGAGAAGGGGAAGGGCTACATCTACCGTTTGCCCACGGAAGTGGAGTGGGAATATGCGTGCCGCGGCGGGGCGACGACGGAGGAGGAGTGCTCGTATGACTTCTACTTCGCGAAGCCGACGAACGACCTGTCATCGAAGGAGGCGAACTTCAACGGTGCCTTGCCGTCCGGCAAGGGAGAGAAGGGGCCGCACCTGAAACGGCCGACGAAGGTAGGCTCGTACGCGCCGAACAAGTTGGGGCTGTATGACATGCACGGCAACGTCTGGCAGTGGACTTCCTCTGAGGAAGGCTCGGACCGGGTGGACCGGGGCGGCTGCTGGGACAACGACGCTGGCTACTGCCGGGCCGCGAGCCGCCGCAGGGGCCCGCCGACGGACCGGTACTCCAGCCTAAGCTTCCGGCTGGCCCGAGTTCCCGTCCGTTAGCAAGATCAGACAGCCGAAGGAGGGCCCGGGGCGCGCGTCCGCGCTTCGCGACGACGCTCGGGCATTGTGAACGTGCGGTATGTGACGGGCGAAAAGTAGGCTGTCCCGACGCGGATGGCCAACCTCGCCAGCCATGCGGTGCTGCAAAAAAATCAACACTACCTGGGACGAGCCTGGAAATCGGCCCTGCGGACAAATCGAATATTGGAGAAGTGTGATGCGATTTGCATTCATGAGTTTTCTTGCGGCGAGCATTGTCCTTGCAACTTGTCCGAGTCCCAGTGGCGCCCAGTCGTTCAGCCCCAAGGAAATCAAAAATAGCGTCGGCATGAAACTCGTGTCCATTCCGTCGGGGAAGTTTACGATGGGTTCGCCGGAACCGGAACCGGGCCGCGAGACGCAGGAAACTCCGCACGAGGTAGAGCTGACCAGAGGTTTCCACATGGGTGCCTACGAAGTCACGGTCGGCCAGTTCAAACAGTTCGTGGCGGCAACGAAGTTTCGGACCGACGGCGAACTCGATGGCAAAGGCGCCTATGGCATTGATGCGCACGGCAAGATCAACGACATGAAGCCGGAGTTCACGTGGATGAATCCCGGCTTTGATCAGACGGACCAACACCCGGTGGTCAATGTCTCGTGGAGCGACGCCAAGGCATTCTGCAAGTGGCTAAGCGAGAAAGAGAAGAAGACGTACCGCATGGCGACCGAAGCCGAGTGGGAATACGCCTGCCGAGCCGGCACGAAGACCGCCTACGTGCATGGCGACGATCCCGAAGGCCTGGCGACCGTCGGCAACGGTGCTGACGCCACCGCGCGAGCCAAGTATCCGGGGTGGAGCATCGGCATCAAGGCGAAAGATGGCTACGTCTTCACAGCTCCCGTCGGACAGTTCAAGGCGAATGCCTTTGGCCTCTACGACATGCACGGCAACGTGTGGGAATGGTGCGAAGACTGGTATGTGCCGAACGGTTATCCCAAGGAAAAGCAGGTCGATCCGAGTGGACCGGCCACGGGAAAAGCCAAGGTGCAACGCGGCGGCGGTTGGTCGAGCGATGCGAAGCGTCTGCGTTCCGCGGCTCGTATCGGTCGGGACTCGGTGGCTTACCGGGGATGCTATCAGGGCTTCCGCATGGTCTTGGAGCAAGCGAAATAGAGACTTATTCCGTGTTTCAAAGAAAGTGAAGGTGTTAGCGTGTTTCAATGGCGATCGATCTTCGTGCAATCATTATTTGTGGTTTGTGGTTTCCTCGTCTGGTCGACCAACGCCCGTGCCCAGGAGCCAAAGCGGCCGGAGGGAGCACGCGTCGCCTACATGCTGCTCGTGAACGGCGCGGCGGCTGATGCCGTCGTCAAGTCCGCGAACATCGAAGGGCACAAGAGCGTCGCCCCGCCTTATGTCGGCACCTGGCACTCGTTCGTTAAGGGCCTGGAGACGATTCAGAAAGGCCGGCTCGATCCGGTCGAAAAAGGCGATATCGACATGATGATGATCGCCACGCTCGCCTGGCATCCCCATGCCGAGCTATGGAAGAATCACCTGGGACTCGAAGATTCGACCCTGGCGGGCTTCGCTGCCCTCGGCGTCAAAAACAACCCGAAATTCCGCGTCGTTTGGCAGACCTACCTTTGGCCCGCAGGCACGGAACCGAAGGACGGCAAAAAGAAGCTCGACGTTGCCGCGACGAGGAAACGCGCTGCCCCCGAACCGCTCAATGCGTTGGAGAAGCTGGTCGATGCGATCAACGAGAAACACGGCCGAAAGGTCGTCTTGATCTCGCCGGTCCGCGAGGCCACGCTCAAGCTTCTAGACATGGTCGTGGACGGCAAATTCCCCGGCATCACCGACCCGGCTGACCTGTGGCTCGAATTCAATATGCACTCCCACAGACACGTTTTGGCACTGACGGCTTACTGCAACGTCGCCTCGATGTACGGTATCTCGCCAGTGGGACTGAATCCGTCGTTCAAGGGCATCACTTACGCAACCAAAGGCGGAAAGCCCCATTTGATGGATGGGATCACCGACGAGCAAAACGTGATCCTGCAACGGATCGCCTGGGAAACGGTGTCGAAGTATCGGCATGCGGGCATCGCGAGAACCAAATAGACGTCGTAATCTGTAGAATTCTTTGAGATCGAACAGCGAAAAGTTAGGCCGTCGGAACGTGGACAATCGAGATAACTTATCCCACCCATTTGCGGAGGACACATTCGTGAAGACGCCATTTACCAGCAGTCGTCGTCGCTTCCTCAAGACGGCCGGCGCCGCCATCGCGGGGCCGTGTTTGCTCACCAATGCCGCTCTCGGCCAGGGCAATCGCCCACCTGCTAGCGACCGCATCGTCATGGCCACCATCGGCTGCGGCGGACAGGGGCGAGGCGACATGAACGGTTTCATGGGCCATCCCGAGGTGCAGATGGTCGCGGTTTGCGATCCGGTGACCGCACATCGCGAACAGGCCAGAGCGGCAGTCAACCGGCGATACAACAACAATGATTGCCGGGCGTACAACGACTTCCGCGAAGTTTTGGCTCGCCCCGACATCGACGCCGTCCTCATCGCCACGCCGGATCACTGGCACGCCATCATCACTATCGAAGCCTGCAAGCAAGGCAAAGATGTCTACTGCGAGAAGCCCGAGTCGCTGACGGTTCGCGAAGGTCGGGCGATGGTCGAGGCGGTTCGCCGTTATGGCCGGGTGTTTTCGGGCGGCAGCCAGCGCGTCCTCGGCGATTACGGCAACGGCGATGTGCCGCGCATGATCTGGAGCGGCGGCATCGGCACGCCGCGCGAAGCGTTCGTTAGCTGCGGCGGCCCACCCAGCGACTGCAATCTGCCGGAGTTGCCGGTCCCCGCCGGCGTCGATTGGGAAATGTGGCTTGGCCCGGCGCCGTGGCGTGGCTTCCATCCCCAACTCATCAACTTCAACTTCCGACCTTATCGGGAATATTCCGGCTGGCAGATGACCGATTGGGGCGCTCACCGCTTCGGCGCGGCGCTGTTCGCGACTCAACATCACCTCACCGGCCCGACGCACATCCACGTGCCCGGCCCGGCGCATCGCCTCCTCACCTTCGAGTTCGCCGACGGCTTCAAGATGTACCACGGCGGCTCGGGCAACATCACCTATGTCGGGACCGAAGGCCAATGGCCCGGGAACCATCGCCGGCCTGAACGCCTCGTTGACATGCCGCATTACAAGGGCCGCGGCGGCATCTTTGGCGATTTCCTCCATTGCGTCAAATCCCGCGAACGCTGCTTCCGCGACGTCGAAATCGCGCACCGCGCCTGCACCGTTTGCCACCTCGGCAACATCGCCTACGCCCTCAACCGCTCGCTGCGCTGGGATCCGGTCCGCGAAGAAATCATCGGCGACGAGGAGGCCTCGCGCCGGCTCGATCGCCCGAAGCGCGAGCCGTGGACGCTGTAATTCGATTTGCCCTTTTCGCCGCTTGCGGCTTAGCGAGATCTGGACGCTAAGCCGCAAGCGGCACTAGACCTACCTCACGATTCACCTCGGAGTTGACCTCACATGCGCTATCTCTCTCTCGCCGTCGTTGCCGTGCTTCTATCGGTCGCGCCCGCCTACAGCCAAAAAGGGAAAAAACCTCCGGTTGCCGGCCCGATCGACATCAAGGGCAAGACCAACGCAGAGGCCCTGGCGCTGTTAATCCCAGGCATGGCCCGCGCCGAACTCCCCGATCGCAATGCGCCGCAGCAGCAGTGGCAAGAGATTTGTCTCGCAGCCGGCGCGCCGGGCAACGAGGCGAAGCGGCTGGAAGTTTGCAAGCTGATGATCGCCAAGCTCGGCGCTGACGTGCCCGATCCAGCGAGATTCTGGCTGCTCAAGCAACTCGAATACATCGGCCGAGCTGAGTCGGTCGGCCCGGTCGCCAAGGTCATCGACGATCCCAGCGAAGTGCTCCGCGAGTCCGCGATCCGCTCCCTGGCCAACAACCCCGCCGAGGAAGCGACTGCCGCTCTCGTCGGCAAGTTGTCGGCGAAGGACACCAAGACGAAGATCGCCCTCGCCAACGCTCTGGGCTATCGCCGGGCGGCATCTGCCGTGAGCGCGCTGGCCGGCGAGTTGACCAACGAATCGCCCGCGGTCGCTCAGGCCGCCGCCCGCGCTCTGGGCCGCATCGCCAGCGCCGATGCTGCGGCGCAGCTCAACAAGGCGCGCGCGGCCGCCAAGGATCCGGTGCGTTTGTGGATCTGCGACGCATATCTGCTCTGCGCGGACAAACTCCTGAAGGATGGCAAGACACAGGAAGCCGCCGCCATCTACAGCGACCTGTACGGCAACGAGAAGAACCGCGCCACCCGCATGGCCGCTCTGGAAGGCGTGCTTCGTTCAGCCGGCGACGATGCGGGCGCCCAGATCGTCAAGCTGCTGACCAGCGACGACCGCGATGCCCGCAACAGCGCTCTGTTGGCGATCGCCGGCGTCAATTCGAACTCGCTGAAAACCGTGGCCGCTGCCGCCGACAAGTTGCCTGTCCAGGCACAAGTCTCGCTGCTCGGCGCCCTCGCCAACCGCCGCGAAAAATCGCAAGCGGCACTCGCCTTGAAGGCAAGTCAGTCCGCGGACGCCGATCTCCAGCGGGCAGGGATTCTCGCCCTTGGTTCACTCGGGGATGCCTCCGCCTTGCCGTTGTTGGTCGAAACCGCGTTCTCGAAATCGAAGCACGCCGAGGCTGCCCGGGCCAGTCTTGGCACCATCGGCGCCCCCGGCGTAGGTGATAAATTGGTTGCCATCCTGCGGGCCGAAAAACAGCCATCCACGCGCATCGGCTTGATCGCGATTGTCGAGGCACGCGGTATGGCGGCCGCGGTTCCCGTGCTGCTTGAAGACGCCCGCGGTGACGACGCCGCCCTCCGCCAGGCCGCCATGAAGGCTCTCGGAAAGTTGGCTGATACGAACGATGTTGGCGCCATGATCCCCGGGATCTTGAAGGCGGCCAAGGGGGCCGAGCGTGAACATGCCGAAAAGGCGATCGCCGCCGTCGCTGGGCGGATTGCCGAAGCCGACAAGCGCGCCGATGCCGTCGTCGCCGCCGTGTCGCCGGAGAATCGGGCGGACTTGCTGCCGTTGCTTGGGCGAATCGGCGGGCCGAAGGCGCTGGCGCTCGCCAGGCAGTCACTCGACACGAAAGACCGCTCGGCTGCGGTGCTCGCCCTCGCGAATTGGCCCGATTACTCCGTTTCGGACGTCCTTCTCGAGCTGGCCAAAAACGCGCCCGAGCCCGAAATCAAAAAGCTCGCGTTCAAGAACCTGGCTCGCGTCAACTCGCTCGACAAGGATCACCCGGTCCCGCCGCGCTTCGTGGTCTTGAAGCAAGCGATGGCGATTGCCGACGACGTCGAGAAGAAAAAGGCGGTTATCGACGCCCTGTCCACGATCCGCGACATGGAAGCTCTGCGAATTGTCGTCCCCTTCCTCGATGACAAACAGCTCAACCAGGCTGCGTGCAAAACGATTGTTGAACTGGCCCATTCGAAGACCCTCCGCCAGCCCAACCAGGCCGAATTCGTCCGCATCCTCGACCGCGTACTCCTCATCTGCCGCGACAAGGAATTGATCGAGCGGGCGAAGAAGTACAAGGCCAACCAGTGATTGCGATGCAACCTGCGCCACCCCAAATGTGTTGGAGTTTGAGAACGATGGCAAGAACATCCCTGACATTCACTTTAGTCGCCGCGGCAGTCTGGTGCACTTCGACGGCATACGCTCAAAAGACCGTCCCCGCCAACAATATCCAGGTCCGTGCGGGCTTCGCCGTGGAGCGAGTGTACCAGGTGAAGGGAGCGACCGAGGGCTCGTGGGTCGCCATGTGTTTCGATGACAAGGGCCGAATCTATGCTTCGGCGCAAGGCGACCATGGGCTTTTCCGCATCACGCCGCCCGCCATTGGGACCGATGAGGAATGCAAGGTGGAACTGGTCTCCACCAAGTGGGGACGGTGCCAGGGCATGGCCTGGATCAACGGTTCGTTGTACGTCGTCCAGCACGAGCAGCACCCCCCACAGGGCAAGAAAAAAGTCGACGAGAAAGATCTTGCTCCGGATGCGATTCTGCGACTGAGAGACACCGATGGGGACGACAAGCTCGACACGGCGGACCGTTTGTTTGTTTTCCCGAAGGTGACTGGCGACAAACGAGCTTGGTATGAACACCACATCCACGGCATCGTCCTCGGCCCCGATGGCAAGTCGATCTATGTCATCAGCGGCGATCGAAACATGCCGCCCGTCGAGAAGAGTCGCGTCGCCAAGCATTGGAACCGGGATAGCTGGGAGTTCAAGTCGATCCCCGCGCCATTTTCGGGTGGCTGGGTCTTGCGGAGCGACCTCGATGGCAAGAATCCGGAATATCTCTGCATGGGCCTGCGAAACGGCTACGACATCGCCTTCAACCGGCACGGCGATCTGTTCACGTTCGACAGCGACCTGGAATATGACGTCGGCATGCCGAACTACCGACCGACCGCGATTCGGCAAATCCTCAGCGGCACGGACAGTGGTTGGGCCGGCGGCGGCCCCGCGATGAAATGGAGCTGGACGCCGAAATGGGAGGACATTCAACCGCCGATTCAAGATATCGGACCGGGATCGCCGACCGGCGTCTGCTTTGGGTACGGCGCCAAGTTTCCGGCGCGCTATCAAGAAGCGTTCTTCATCTGCGATTGGACGTTCGGCCGAATTGTTGCCGCCAATCTCACGCCCAAGGGTGCGACGTACGAGGCCGAGGTCGAACTGTTCCTTTCCGCGAAAGGCTTGCCGCTCACCGATATCGCGGTTTCGCCGAAAGACGGGGCTCTCTATTTCACAGTCGGTGGCCGTGGTGCTGGGTCCCATCTCTATCGCGTGATCTATCGCGGTAAGGAAAGCACGGCACCTTCGTCCGCCAAGCCGATGGAACCCGCGACGGCGGCCTTGCACAAATTGCGCCGCGAACTGGAGGCTTTCCACGGCGAGGTCAATCCTCGGACCGTCGCCACCGTTTGGCCACACCTGGCACATGAGGATCGGGCCATCCGCGGGGCGGCTCGGGCGGCGCTCGAATGGCAACCCGTCGCCGAATGGAAGCAGAAGGCGCTCGCGGAGAAGCAGCCGCGCGTCGCGCTGCAAGCCCTGCTCGCGCTGTCGCGCTCGACCGACGGCGACAAGACCATCCAGCCTGCCTTGCTCGCGGCGCTGGATCGATTCGATTTCGCCAAGCTCAGTGCGGACGAACAGTGCTGGTATCTGCGGATCCTGACCGTTTCGGCCAGTCGGCATGGCATGTACTCCAAGGAAGACGCCGCGCAACTCGTCAAGAAACTCGCGAAATTTCTCCCCACCTCCGACCGCCGTGTGAACGAAGAACTGGCCGCGATGCTCGTCGCGTTTCAGCACGAAGGAGCGCTGGCCCCGACGCTCGATTTGTTTGAACATGTCCGTTCGCAGGAAGAGCAAATCTATTACGCCGACTTGCTTCTTCGCGACCCGAAGAGCGGTGCCTGGACGCCGTCGTTGCGAGAACGATTCTTCGCCCTCGCGGCTGAGCGCCTGCCGCGCTGGAAAGGCGGCGCCTTCGTGAATCCGAAGCGGGACGCTGTCCTCAAAGGGGCCGTGGCCATGCTCGACGACGAGCAGCGGAAAAAGTTCGCGGAGCGAATCGCCGGCCTGCAAAAGCCAGCCGTCATCGCTCCCGCGAAGAAACGGGAACTCGTCAAGCAGTGGAAGCTCGACGACCTCACCCCCTTACTGGAAACCGGGTTGAAGGAAAAACGCGATCTCGAAAATGGTCGTGCCCTGTACAAGGCCGCGAACTGCTTCACCTGCCACAGCTTTCAGGGAGACGGCGGGTTCTCAGGCCCGGATCTCACGAATTTGCGCGGACGCTCGACGCCAGCCGAACTTTTGGACAAGATCTTGAGCCCCAGCAAGAAGATCAACGAGCAATACAACCGGCTCGTGTATGGACTCAAAAACGGCAAGCAGATCGTGGGACGTGCTATCGAAACCACAGGCGACGCGATCGTTGTCGGTACCAATCCCGAGAACCCGCTCGCCAACCACGTGCGCATCAACAAGAAGGATGTCGAGAGCGTCGCCCCGTCGCGCGTGTCGGCGATGCCCGAGGGCCTTCTGAACACGCTCACCCGGGAGGAGGTGCTCGATCTTCTTGCGTACCTCTTGAACCGATGATCGCAAAGCCATGGTGTCACGGGGATTGGGTTCGATTCTTGTGTGTTTGGGATGACTCTGTCTCAAACAGGCCAAATACGCTGGCTCCCAACAGTAGTTGGCGGCCAGGGTGACATCGCAAAGCGTTATTAATAAACGATTTGCGATATCGCTACCCCCTTCCCACCAACAGACCGCCCTACGCGCAACTGTCCACACCGTTGGCCTCGACCTGAGACAGACTCGTTTGGGATTGGCCGATTCCATTATTTTCGCGGGATTTCCGCTCGAGCGGCTAACACCTTGCGGCGGACTGCGCAACCGGACTTCCCCGCCAACGCGGATATCAACCTACAAGCCGAAATAACTGGTAACGATATGAGTGTTTCGAAACGACCGAGCAGTCCAAAAGGAACCAGTCGGCGCCGTTTTCTGCAAAGTGCGGCACTGGCGCCCTTGACTCTCTCGATGCTGAGCCCGAACCCCGTTGTGGCGTCGCCAGGACCCAGAGCGCGATCCGTCGTCCTGGTCTGGCTCTGGGGCGGGCCTTCGCAACTGGATACGTTCGATCCCAAGCCGCTGGCGAACGAAAACGTGCGGGGGCCTTTCCACGCCATCCGTACCCGTACGACCGGTGCACAATTCAGTGAGCTTCTTCCCCGATTGGCGGATCGGAGCAACCTTTTTGCCGTCAACCGTGGCACAGTTCTACAAAACGATCACAACCTGGTGCCGCTCACGGGTAAAACGAATCCGGCTGACGCGGCACGAGCGCCGCACTTCGGTTCCATCGTTGCCAAACACCGCAGGTCAGCAACGTTGCCGCCGTTTATGTTGATCATGCCTGCCGGTCCGAATCTTGCGAGCCTTGGGTTCAGTCGAAACGTTGCTGGGCCGCTAGGAGCCGCATACGATCCCGTACTCGTCAATTGTGCCGCCAACGGCCGGGTCGAACTGGGCGGAATCCGGCCTCTCGACGCCAACGAAACGCGACGTCTGGAGATGCGGCGGCAATTGCGAACGCAACTGGAATCCGCAAGGCACGCGCCGTTGACTTCGGTCGGCGGCTTCGACAGCCACTGGGATCGAGCGTACAGTATCCTGGCGTCTCCCAATGCCTTTCAACCGTTTCAACTGGAGCAGGAGAGGGATCGAGAGCGCGACGCCTACGGGCACACGTCCTTCGGGCAAAGCCTCTTGCTCACCCGTCGACTGGTCGAGGCCGGTGTTCCCTTCGTATGGACCTCCTTCAACCATGGAGCGGACGGCCTGATGGAGGGCAATGGCATGGGCTGGGATACCCATTACAACAACTTCGAATTCATGACGAACTGGCTTTGCCCGGTGCTGGATCGCGGTCTCTCGGCGTTTCTGGAGGACTTGAATCAGCGCGGCTTACTCGAGAGCACATTGGTCGTCGTGATGGGCGAGATGGGCCGAACCCCTGGCATTAACGCAATGGGAGGTCGCGACCACTGGGGCAGCGGCAGCACGCTTTGGGCAGGAGCCGGAGTTCAAGGAGGCCGCATTGTCGGCGAAACCGACCGACAAGCCGGCTCGGCGATCACCACCCCAATCACGTCGCTGATGATGGGGACCACCATGGCCGAATTGGCGGGAGTGAATGCGGAAGCTCGCGCGGAGATGGGCGTCCTCCACGGCGGGAGTGTAATTCATGATCTCTTCTAGAGCCTGCGGTGCGATGCTCGCCTTGGTTTTCTTTAATCCATCCGTATTTGCATCGGAACCGGTGCGACTGACGACCGACGGGTTGTTCAAACGCGATCTGGTCTTCTTGCCGGGCGGAACTGAGTTGGTCTACGCGGTGCTCACGCTTCCCGGCAAAGGAGACGATGGATCCGTCCGAATGATGAAGATGAAACTGGCGGACGGTTCGATTGCGGAACCGGACTTCTCAAAGAATGCCCGGACCCGCGAACTGGCCGTCTCCGCGGACGGCAATGTCTACGCCTTTGTTAAGATCACCAGTACCAGCGGCGGAGGGGCGTCCGAGATCGAGGTCCGAAACCAGAAGCTCGACAAGAAGCATTCCTTCAAGGACGGCATTTTTGTGAATCGGCCGACGCTATCTCCCGATGGCAGCCGAATCGTTTACGTGTCGCAGAGCAACCAACTGAATTCTCTTGAGCTATGGAAGGACAAACCCGCCAAAGTCGTGCTAGGTGTCAAGGGAGACATGTATCCGAACTTCTCGCCGGACGGCCGCCTCATCGCGTTCACGTCTCGACGCGATAAAGACTATGAGATTTACGTGATGAATCCCGATGGCAACGAGCCCAAACGTCTGACCAAATCCCCAGGTCTGGACATCAATGCGGTTTTCTCGCCCGACAGCATGCAGATTGCCTTCACGTCCAACCGCGACGGCAACTACGAGATCTACGTCATGAACGCTGACGGCGCCAACGTGCGGCGCGTGACCAATAACTCCGAACGCGACGATTTCCCTTGCTGGTCTCCGGATGGCAAGCACCTTTACTTTGTCGGAGAACGCAACGGAAAATTCGACATCTACAAGTCGGAGACGCCGAAGTAGAGCAAAGTTGCTAATTTAGTTCTCCACAATCCGGGTGTATCGGCATCCAACATCCGACATCGTGATTTGCTTCTGAATTTCCTACCTAGAGTTTGCCATTTGATGCCGTGGCCAACGGAGAACGATCCATGAACGTGCGTTTCCTCTTCCCCGCTTTTGTTGTCGTGATTGCTCTTGGCGCCCCGGCGCTCGTCGCGGCCGATGAACCCAAGGCGGATGCCGAGGGCTTCGTCACCATCTTCAATGGCAAGGACCTGACCGGCTGGAGCGGGCTGAAGGAGTATTGGTCCGTGAAAGATGGCGTCATCAGCGGCTTCGAGACCAAGGACAAGTCGAAGCAGACGTTCCTTATCTATGAAAAGCCAGTCAAGGACTTCGAACTCCGCTTGAGCTTCAAGTTCGCCCCGGTGAAAGACAAGGTCGATGGCAACAGCGGCATTCAGTTCCGCTCGAAATTGCTTGATGCAAAGTCGTTTCGCGTGGGCGGCTACCAAGCCGACTTCGACGGCGGCAACGGGTACACCGGCATCATCTACGACGAAGCCAGCGTGGCGGGTGGTCGAGGCATCATGAGCAAACGCGGCGAAAAGACGCACTACCTGGCCGATGGCAAAAAGCCCATGACTTCGAAGCTCGAAAAGAGCGACGCCGAACTGAAAAAGGCGATCAAGGTCGGCGACTGGAACGACGTCGTGCTTATCGCCAAGGGAAATCACATCATCTATCGCATCAACGGCAACGTGACCACAGAGATGATCGACGAAAGCCCAAAGGCCCTGAAGGAAGGCGTCCTGGCGTTGCAGCTTCACGCGGGATACACGATGGACATCCAGTTCAAGAACATCCGCATCAAGCGATTCGAGTAACAGCAAGAAGGGGAGTTATTCCATGATTCGGCGGCTTTTCAATGTTGTACTTCTGTCTCTCGGTGCAGGAAGGGCAGGCATGAACATGCCCTTCCTGTGGCGAGTTGGCGCAGCAATCGTAACGCTGATGTGGCTCGGTACGGGGGCGTTTGCTGACGATGACTTTGAAAACCACGTTCGTCCGCTGTTGGTCGAGAAATGCCAATCTTGCCATGGAGAAAAAGCCAAGGGAGGCTTGCGGCTGAACTCGCGCGAGGCATTGCTCAAGGGCGGTGATTCCGGGCCCGCCATGGAACCGGGCCGCCCGGACAAGAGCTTGCTCGTCAAGGCGATTGAGTATACCGGCGAAATTCGCATGCCGCCGAAGGGAAAACTGTCGGCGGGAGAGATCGAAAAATTGAAACAGTGGATCGCTCGGGGCGCCCCCTGGCCGAAATCCATTCCGACCGCTCAGGCCGGCAAGGACGGCTCGTTCCAGTTCACTGACGCTCATAAGCGTTGGTGGGCTTACCAGAAGATTCGGAATGTCGTCCCACCGACGGTCAAGACGCCGGAGCGTGCCGTCAGCGAGATCGATCGGTTCGTGTTGGCGTCCCTGGAATCGCGGGGCCTGTCCTTTGCTCCAAAAGCCGACAAGCGAACGCTCCTTCGCCGGGCAACATTTGATCTCACTGGCTTGCCGCCGACGCATGAAGAGGTGGAATCGTTTTTGAAAGATAAATCGCCGGAGGCCTTCGCCAAAGTCGTTGATCGATTGTTGGCTTCGCCGGCGTACGGTCAGCGATGGGGGCGTCATTGGCTTGATGTCGTTCGCTACGCTGACTACCACGATGGCAATCCCACAGCCCGCGACAAGAATTGTGAACCGCTCGAAGCCTGGCGTTATCGCGATTGGGTCGTGGAGGCCATCAATCGGGATATGCCGTTCGATCAGTTTATCGTTCACCAGATTGCCGGCGACCTGCTGCCCAGCCCCAAGGGCGAGGAGATTTATCCAGAAGGCCTGATCGCCACCACGTTTCTTTCCAATGGCGTCTGGGATCGAGGCGATGCTTGCAAGGCGAAGATCGTCAGCGACATGGTGCAAGATCAGATCGACACCATCGGCCAAGCGTTCATGGGACTGACGCTGGGCTGCGCCCGCTGTCACCATCACAAGTACGATCCTGTTTCGCACGAGGACTACTACGCTCTCTCGGGCATTTTCTACAGCACGCACATTCTCCAAGCTCTCGGCAATCCTGGGGCTGAGTATGTTCTCAAGCGAACGCCTTTGGTTCCGAAATCGTACCTCGCTCAACAGGCCGAGCAGAAGAAGCGACTGGATGCGATCAAAACCTCCCTAAGTGAACTCGACAAGAAAAACCCGAAGCCTGCTGCGGACAGTCCAGAACGCACAACGCTCATCAAGGAACGCGACAAGCTCCAGGCGGAACTGCTGCCCGCCCCACCGGTCGCCGAGGCCGCACAAGAAGGGGGCACACCGGGCGGAATGTTTCCGAAGATACAGGATGTGCCGTTGCACATTCGCGGCAATTTTACGCGGTTGGGCCCCATCATTCCACGGCGGATGCCCGCTTTCTTCGCTGGCGACAAGCAGCCTGCGATTGGCAAAGGGAGCGGCCGACGCGAACTGGCGGAATGGATCGCGTCCAAGGATCACCCGCTGACGGCACGTGTGATCGTCAACCGCGTTTGGGCCTGGCATTTTGGTTCCGGCCTGGTGCGAACGCCGAATAACTTCGGCCTTCTGTCCGACCCGCCGAGCCATCCCGAACTGCTGGACTGGTTGGCGTCGCAGTTCATCGCCGACGGATGGTCGTTGAAAAAGCTGCATCGTCGCCTCATTCTGACATCGGCTTATCAGCAGTCGAGCGTGATCCCCAAGGAACAGGTAGCGAAAGACCCCGACAACGTTTGGCTTGGCCGCTTTTCAGCGCGTCGGCTGGAGGCTGAGTCGATTCGTGATGCCATGCTCAGTGTCGCGGGGACTTTGGATCAAAAGCCGGGAGGGGCAGCCACCGCAGACTTGAACACAACGCGCCGCTCGCTATATGTTCAAACCGCTCGCTTCGATCGCGGGAGCTTCGCGCTCCTGTTCGATGCTGCCAATCCCGATGCTTCCGAGGAAAAGCGCAACATCAGCACGGTGGCTCCTCAGGCGTTGTTTCTGCTCAACCATCCGTTCGTCAAAGGACAGGCGAACGACTTGGCAAAACGGTTGCTCCGTGAAGTTCCTGAAGGGAATGAGGCTCGAATTCAAAGGGCCTATGAACTCCTGTATGCTCGCTCAGCCCGGGATATGGAAATGAAGATTTGTCTTCAGATCCTTTCACGAACGAGTCCCAAAGACGCCCAACGTGCGTGGACCGATCTCGCCCATGTTCTGCTTTGCAGCAATGAGTTTGTTTTCGTCGATTAGTGCCGCTTGCGGCTTAGCGTCCGAAGAAGTGGGTTCGGCCCACGCTAAGCCGCAAGCGGCGATAACACTGGTTTTTTGAAGGAAATACCGTTGAACATTCTTCCTTGTTCTCGTCGTGAATGGCTCGCCCAAACTGGTTGCGGCTTCGGTATGCTGGCTTTGGCCGATCTGTTGGCAGCACAAGACGCCGAGCGTGCCGCCAATCCCTACGCGGTCCGTTCGCCGCATTTCACGGCGAAGGCGAAGCGAGTCATCTTCCTGTACATGCCGGGCGGGCCGTCGCACGTCGACCTTTTCGATCCCAAGCCGGAGTTGACGCGCCGCAATGGCCAACCGCTGCCGATCCCTCGACCCCGACTTGAGCGAACCCGGACGGGCAACCTGTTGGCGTCGCCCTGGAAATTCTCACAGCACGGACAATCCGGAACGCCGGTCAGTCAACTGCTCCCAAACGTCGCTCGGTGCGTCGATGATCTCTGCGTGATCCGATCAGTGCATGCGGACAACATCAACCACTCGGGGGCCGCGTTGCAAATGTGCACCGGCGACCAGGCTTTTTCTCGCCCCGCCATGGGCTCCTGGCTTGTCTACGGCCTGGGGACGGAAAATCAAAACCTGCCCGGCTTCGTCGTGATCTGTCCCGCCCCGGTCTTTCAGGGTGCTCAACTTTGGTCGTCGAGCTTTTTGCATAGCGCGTATCAAGGGACTCTCGTGCGGGATTTGAACAACCCCATCGCGAATCTCCAAAACGCCAATCCGACGGATCAACGTGCTCATCTCGATGCTTTGCGTGCGCTCAATGAGATGCACCGCCGAGAACGGATCATCGACAGCCCGCTCGAAGCACGCATCGCATCGTTCGAGCTGGCGTTCCGGATGCAGCGCGAGGCGCCGGAGGCTTTCGACCTTTCGCGCGAAACAGCGCAGACCCATCGCCTTTATGGCGTCGGCAACGGACCGACGAACCAGTTTGGCCGACAGTGCCTGATGGCGCGACGCCTGGTCGAGCGAGGCGTGCGCTTTGTCCATGTCTTCGACGCTCCCGAGAACAATGCCTGGGATCACCACGGCGGTCTGCGCGAGCGGTTGCCCAGCCGATGTGCCGCCGTCGATCAGCCCATTGCCGCGTTGTTGACGGATCTCAAGGCGCGCGGTCTGCTCGACGACACGCTGGTGCTTTGGGGCGGAGAATTTGGCCGCACGCCGACCGCCGAGGGGAACAACGGCCGGGAGCATCATCCGTTCGGCTTCACGATGTGGCTGGCGGGCGGCGGCATCAAAGGCGGGATGACCTACGGCGCCACCGACGAATTCGGCTGGCACGCGGTTGAGAACAAAGTCCACGTCCACGACCTGCATGCCACGATCCTGCACTTGCTCGGTTTCGACCATACCCGGCTCACCTTCCGATACGGCGGAAGAAACTACCGCCTGACCGACGTCCATGGGCATGTCGTGCAGGACATCCTTGCGTGACGCACGTAGCGGAAATTTTTAAATATTGTTCGCGGAATTTGGTCTCGTTTGGCTAATTCGCAAGAAGTGAATGTTCATCTGGATACAGCTTGACGATCGGAACTCAGGCGGTTTAAAATCTCAATACTAATCCATCGGAAGTCCAACCCCTATCTGGGAGAATCTCATGTTACACGTACCGCTTGGTTTCGAAGGATCTTCGCTGTCGGGTAAGCTAACTCGCCGGCAACTTCTGCACGCGGGCGGACTCAGCATGCTCGGGCTGGGCCTGCCTGGGGCATTGCCTGCGCGAGAGACGGGAACGCAGGCGTCCGGGTCCGAGAAGTCCTGCATCTTCATTGTGATGGGGGGCGGTCCCTCGCATGTGGACATTTGGGACATGAAACCGCAAGCGCCGGTCGAAATCCGCGGTCCCTACAACCCGATTGCTACCTCCGTTCCCGGGGTGCGGATCAACGAGCTGATGCCGCGCCTCGCCGGACTGAGCCAGCACTACAGCATCATCCGTTCCATGACGCACACCGCGTCGATCCGCAACCATCCGGACGCGATGCACAACTGTCTGACGGGGCAAGCGAAAGCTCCGGACGACGCGCCGTGTTACGGCTCGGTGATGGCCAAGCTGCGACCATCTCGACGCGTGTTGACACCGTATGTTTGGCTGCATCGCTGCGATGGCAACACGACCGTGTTTTGCTCGCCCTACATCTCCTTGGGTGGTTTCCTGGGACGGCCCTTCGCTCCCTTCTTCGTCGGTAACTCCTCGAATCACCCGGCCATGCCGAATTTCCGCTTGTCCGAACTGGAATCGGAAGTGGGGGCGACGCCCGAGAGGACACTTGGGCGTGAACGCTTGCTTGGTCAACTCGAGCAGGGCAGCAGTTCGCGGGCCGTGGCGGGGTGGGAAGATCTGCGACAACGGGCCGTGGAACTGGCGACCGGCCCGGATGCCCGGCAACCATTCGACCTGGAGAAGGAGCCAGCCAGGGTGCGCGACCGCTATGGCCGGCATCCCTTGGGTCAATACCTGCTCATGGCCCGCAGACTGGTGGAGTCCGGGGTGGGCTTTGTGAGCGTCAATGGCTGGTGCGGTTTTGCTCCGGGAGAGGGTTCCCAGGGCGGGGCTGCCAGTTTTACCTGGGACATGCACGGCGGCGGGATGGGCCAGGGTAATATCTTCGGCACCGGCTCCTACGGCCTCGGGTGGGCACTGCCGCGGCTCGATGAAGCGCTCTCCGCCCTCCTGGAAGACCTCCACGTGCGCGGGATGCTGAGGAACACCCTGGTGGTCGTCGTTGGCGAATTCGGGCGGACCCCCAGAATCGATAACAATCGAGGCATCGCTGGCCGGAGCCACTGGCCGGCCTGCTTTTCCGCGGTCCTTGCGGGTGCCGGCATTGGCGGCGGTGTCTATGGTGAGTCCGACAGGATCGGCGCCTACGTGAAGGACCATCCGGTCCCGCCCCAGGTCCTCGGCGCAACGATCTATCATGCGCTTGGAGTGCCGCGCGAGACTCAAGTAGCTTCGCGCCCGATCACTACGGGAGAGCCGATCCACGAGTTGTTCCGATAGACCGTTGGGCGATCTTTTTTGGTCGATGAATGATACCCGACACCAACTGGGCTGGTGTCGGGTGTTTTTTTAGACACTTGAACCGTATAAGCCGAAAGGACACAGAATGCGATGCGAGTCCAAGGTCTGCTTCCAGGTCCGGTATCCGACGACCTGCGGGGCAAGCAAGGGAGCCGATACGCCGAAGTAATCACCATCTGAGTAGGAGAAGTGTAACCATGTTTGAAACGCGTAGCGTCCTCTTGATTGGGAGCATTTGCGGGCTCCTTGTTTGCGCCGCGGGAATCGGTGCCCAGGGGCCGAAGCCGCCCGTTGTCACGGAAAAGCCCGCCGGCCTGCGGGTGATGAACGGCGGGCACAGTTGGTCGACCGAGAACTCCGTGCCGTTGTGTCAGGCGGCCGGCATCGTCGGGCACAAGAGAATCACCGGCATCAACGGCAACGTCATCAAGGACGTCACCCCTCTGCTCGAGAAAGGCGAGATCGACGTCTACGTTTGGCAACACAGCGGGGTGGGGCCTGAGTCTCCCTCGTTTCTGCCGACCCTCGTCGAACTTGGCCCCAAGCACAATCCCAAGTTCCGTGTTCATATCCAGTTGCCCTGGCTGGTGCATGATGGACGACAAGGCGTCAAGTCACCCGAGGAGTACGAGAAAACGGACCTCGTGGAATACCAGGCCAAATTGGAAAAGTCTCGCAAGAAGGCGGAGGACTATGTGAACGCGGTCAATGCCAAGGCCGGCAAGCGTATTGTCTTCCTGGTGCCGCTGGCAGACGGGATGCTGGAAGTGCGAAAGATGATCGTGGCTGGCAAGTTCCCCAGCATAACGAAAGTGAATTACCGAGACAAGCTGGGCGACCGAGGTTCCATAATGCAAGGCGACATCATGCCGCACCAGGGGCATCTCGGTCATCGCCTGGGCGCCTATATGCACTTTGCGGCCCTCTATCACATGTCGCCCGAGGGGCTCAAGTTTCCGGGCAAGGAAGGGGACGGCCTGACTGATGAGCAGCGGCCAATTCTCCAGAAGCTTGCCTGGGACATGGTTTCGAAATACCCCTACGCTGGCATCGCGAAGTTCGAAGCTCCGCAACAGCCCAAGGATGGCAAAAAGGCCGCCCCGAAACCCGGCGTCGCCGCGACCGCGGTACCCGATGGGTTGACGGGTTGGAAGGAAATGCAAGACCTGCCCGCGGATACGGTGGTCACCGACTACAACGAGTACATTGAGAAGCTTCCAAAGGCCGAACGGCCCGGCGTTTCCAGGTTAGGTTTCCAACAAGCCGATGGCTCTCCCGCTCGAACCATCGCCTTCGGCTCGGGGTTAAACGAAGTTCGAAAGCGATTTGCCTTATTCGTTGACAACAACTTAAAAAAAGGTGTTCATTAATGCGTGCTTTGTCCTTTTCGTCATGGATTATACTTTCACTCGGCTTGTTCACCCTGCGTGTGGCTGGTGCGGAAAATTGGCCCCAATTTCGCGGGCCCAAGGGGGATGGTGTAACCACCGATACCAAGCTTCCGCTCTCCTGGAACATCAAGACCGGAGAAAACATCCTCTGGTCGACCGAACTTGCCGGAGAGGGAATATCCAGCCCAATCCTATGGGGCGACCGTATCTTCGTTCTCAATGTAACGAAAAAAACCGACCCCAAGTCGCCCCCTTCCAATCCCGAACAGTTCGTGGCGGCCTACGAATCGAAGGGGGGCACTCTTTTGTGGAAAACCTCCGTTCCTTTTGGGCCTTGGAAACGACGATACGATGGAGGTCGAGTCGGGGGTGGTTTCGCCTCCTGCACCCCCGCAACCGATGGCGAACAGGTCTATGCTCTTTTCGGTTCTTCCGTCCTGGCGGCCCTGGATTTTCAGGGGAAAGTGGTGTGGCGAAAAGAACTTGTCCCCCATGCTTATGACGTGGAAATGGCCACCAGTCCCATCATCTTCCAATCCACGGTCATCGTCTTTTGCGGCATGCAGGGAGGTTCCCGCCTGGTTGCTTTCGATCGCAAAACCGGCGATATCGTTTGGGACAAAACCCTCAAGGACACCGGCTACGGCCACAACACTCCGCTCATCACGATTGTCAAGGGATCGCCGCAGCTCGTGCTGATGGGGGCTGGTCTGGGAGAAGCCAAGAACGCGATTCAGGGATTCGATCCAACCACCGGAGAGCGGCTGTGGTGGTGTGCGGGGCGAGGCGAAACCGCCTCGGCCATTCCCGTTCAGGGCCTCGTCTATTGCGAAAGCGGTCGAGGCGGCTTAGGAAAGCTTATCGATCCTAGCGGTAAAGGTGATATCACCGCATCGCACGTCAAATGGTCGGTAACTTCGACGCAAGGACTGGGTTCGCCGATTTCCATCCGCGATCATGTGTACCGTTTGAGTGATGGCGGCGTGCTTACCTGCTGGGATGCGATGTCGGGGAAAAAGGTCTATGCCGAACGACTTCCAGGGCTGTCAAGCACTTGGGCCAGCCCGATCGCCGATGGCAACGGGCGCATCTATTTCGCGAGTGGCGGCACGACCGTCGTTGTCGAAGGGGGACCCACCTTCAAGGTGCTTTCCGTCAATTCTCTGGGAGACAACAATCACGCCTCGGCCGCGATCGCGAACGACAAGATTTACCTCCTGGGCTCCAAGAAGCTATATGCGATTGGTATCGATAACAAGTAACCGTGAGAAGCGGTATTTCTCCTCGGTTTATGTAACTGCGTTTTTTCAGGGGATTTTCATGCGTTTCGTTTTGCTAACTCTCGCTGCACTTGCGACGGGCTCCATGTTGTACGCCGGCGAAAACTGGCCGCAGTTCCGCGGGCCCGATGCCAACGGCTATTCCGACGCTAAAAAGCTTCCGCTCGAGTGGAGTGCCGACAAAGGTGTCGTTTGGAAAACGCCGATCCACGATCGCGGCTGGTCCTCACCAGTCGTATGGAAAGATCAGATCTGGCTGACCACAGCCACCGCCAACGGCAAGAAACTCTATGCGCTGTGCGTGAATCGCGACTCCGGGAAGGTGATTCATGACATCCACCTCTTCGATGTGGAGAAACCCGAGAGAATTGCTTCCTTGAACAGTTACGCCTCGCCGACCGGAGCCATTGAAGAGGGGCGCGTCTACGTCCACTTCGGCACCGCCGGCACAGCCTGCATCGACACGGCCAGCGGTAAGATCCTCTGGACGCGACGCGATCTGAACTGCGATTACCGTGGTGAGGGATCCGGCAGTTCGGTAACCCTGGTCGAGAATCTGCTGGTTTTCAACGTCGATGGCTGCGATGTACAGTATGTGGTGGCCCTCGATAAAACCACGGGCAAAACCGCCTGGAAGACGGACCGTTCCGTCAACTTCAAAAACGTTGATCCGGATCTTCGCAAGTGCTACTCGACCCCGATCATCGCCAGGGTCGGCGACCAGCCGCAATTGATCAGCGTCGGCCCGCGTGCCACGATGGGCTACGACATCCCCACTGGAAAAGAGCTCTGGAAAGTAAACTATGGGGGCTGGTCGATCGCTCCGCGGCCGGTTTATCGCGATCGTATCCTGTACATGATCAGTGCCTACGTCAATCCCGAACTTTGGGCCGTTCGCATGGATGGAAAGGGTGACGTCACGTCCACTCATATTCTGTGGAAAAACAGCAAGGGCATGCCCTCTCGCCCCTCGCCGATCCTGGTTGACGATCTGCTTTATGTTGTCAGCTCGGAAGGAATCGCCTCGTGCCTTGAAGCCAAAACGGGGGTATTGGTCTGGAAGGAACGCCTAGGCGGCAAGTTCTCCGCCTCGCCGATCCATGTCGCGGGACGAATCTATTTCTTCGAGGAGTCGTCGGTCACCAGCGTGATCGAGCCGGGCCGCCAATTCAAACTCCTGGCCACGAACAAGCTCGGCAGCGAAGCATTGATGGCCAGTCCCGCCGTGGTCGGCAACTCGCTGATCATCCGCACGGACAAACATCTTTACCGGATTGATCCGTGATGGTGGGCAGCGCTTCATTCCCAGCTTTCGCCAAGGAAATAACCCAACAGATAACAAGGTGAGCGAGTAATTCGTGGAGAAGTCAAGCGACGTTGGAACACGATGCATTGTTTGACGATCGCCCTGACGTTCACGCCCGGATGGCTCCTTGCGGGCGATCCGACGTGAGCCAAGACATGGACCGTCGAATAGGCGACGGAGCTGCTCAAGAAACCAAACTCGTTGCGAGTGGCTGCCAGTGAGCTGTCACCCCAAGCCGCGGCGGTGTTGGCATGCTTTCGCCGAAGTTTCGCAAGCCGTGACCAATTTCCCGGAAAAACTCGAAATTGAAACGCGGAATCTTGCCGCTCACGGCTAATACAGTGTGGGCCCTCCTAACGAAGCAAAATGGTAAGTCTCGCTTCCCATTGCCTTGAAACGACTTACGTCAACGCTTTCCTCCCGCCGACAGGACTTTTCCATGAAAATCTGTCTGACCCTTTTGTCGCTGGTTCTTGCTCTTCTTTTCCCTACTGGGGCGTCCGCCCAGGGTACCGGATTCACCAGCGACGTGGTTCCCACGCTGACGCGTCTCGGATGCAACTCGGGAGGCTGTCACGGCAAGGCGGCGGGGCAGAACGGCTTCAAACTCTCGCTGTTTGGCTTCGAACCGGAGGAGGACTACCAACACCTCAAGCGCGATGCCCTCGGACGACGGCTCAATCTCACGGATCCGGATCAAAGTTTGCTCTTGCTGAAAGCGACCGGCAGTGTGCCGCACGGTGGTGGAGCTTTGACGCATAAGAACTCTCCGTATTACGCAATTCTTCATCGCTGGATCAGCGCGGGAGCGTTATGGAAAGGCGATAAAGACGCGGGTCTGACACGCATCGAGGTTCAGCCAGCCACAAATATCATCCAGCGCGGCGGCTCGCAAAAGCTGGCCGTAAAGGCGTTTTTCGCTGACGGCACTCAGCGCGACGTGACCCATCTGGCGCAATTCAAGGCGGATCCGCCCGAGGCGATCAGCGTTGATGACACCGGACTCGCGAGCGTCGGACAACAAACGGTCAGCGGTTCCGTCATGGCTCGTTACCAGGACCAGGTGGCGGTGTCGCGCATCGTAGTTCCTCACGGCGCCAAGCTGGCAAACCTTCCGCCGGCCCGCAATTTCATCGACGAGTTGATATCCAAGCAATGGAAGGCCATTGGATTGCCGCCGTCGCCCTTGTGCGACGATGCGACGTTTCTCAGGCGCGTCACGATTGACATCGCGGGGCGTACCCCAACGCCGGAAGAAGTGGAAGCGTTCGCAAAAGACAAGGCGGAAGATCGCCACGAGAAACTCGTTGATCGGCTCCTGGCAAGCGAAGACTACGCTTATTACTTCGCGAACAAATGGGCGGCCGTGTTGCGGAATCGGCGGGACGGAACCAAGGACGATTCGAAGGGAACGGTGCTTTTCCACAAATGGATCGTGAAGAGCCTCCATGAGAATGTCCCCTTCAACACGTTTGTCCGCGAAATCCTGACAGCGTCGGGCGAGGAAGGGGAGACGCCGCAAATCGTCTGGTATCGAGAATTGCGAGACGCTCCGGGCCTTGCGGAGGATGCAGCGCAACTCTTTCTCGGCCAAAAGGTGCAATGCGCCAAGTGCCACCACCATCCCACGGAACGCTGGAGTCAACGCGATTACTGGTCGCTGACGGCGTTTTTCGCGCGAACCGACGTGCAACTGCCCAATCCAAAGTCGAACAGAGGGATGCCGAAAGCTCCGAAACGGCCGACGGTGGTCTTGAAATTCGAAGCGGACCAGATCACCCATCCGCGCACGGGCGAAACGCTGGCGCCGGCGGGGCTTGGAGCAAAGGCGCTCATGTCGGCCGAGGAAGGCGATCCGCGTGCTGCTCTGGCGGACTGGATCACCGATACGAAGAACCCGTATTTTGCCCGAACCCTGGTGAACCGCTACTGGAAACACTTCATGGGACGAGGCCTGGTCGAGCCGGAGGACGACATGCGGGCAACCAATCCGCCCACCAACCCCGAATTGCTCGATGCCCTGGCGAAACATTTCAACGACAGCAAGTACGACCTCAAGGCTCTGGTGCGCGTCATTTGCCTGTCTTCGACGTATCGTCTGAGTTGCGAGCCGAACAAGGACAATGCCCAGGATAAGCAGAACTATGCTCGCTTCATGATTCGTCGTCTGCCGGCCGAGGTGCTGCTCGATGCGATCAATCAGGTCACGCTGTCCAAACCGATGACGCCCAATGCTCGCACGGTGCGGCTGCCGGACAATCAATCGGCGTCGTATTTTCTCAAGGCCTTTGGCAAGCCCGATGGTGCGAGCGCCTGCGAATGCGATCGGAGCAGCACCCACAATCTCGCCCAGATGCTGCACTTGTTTAACTCGACGGAGATTCTGGGGCAGATCGGCGATGTCTTGAAGGATGAACCGCCGCCTGCCAAGGTCGGAAAGCAGCAGATCGGCAGCCCGACTCCCAAAGTGACGGCGGGGGCACGCATCCTAAAGTTGGCAACCGACAAGAGGCCGCACTCCGAGCGAATTCGCGAACTGTATTTGGCCGCTTTCGCACGAGAGCCAAGTACCGAGGAAATCGCCAACCTGGAGTCTCACATCCAGCAACGCGGCGACGTTCGGGCTGCCTATGCGGATATTTTGTGGGCGTTTCTGAACAGCAGCGAATTCATGTACAACCATTAACCTGCCGCTTGCGGCTTAGCGTCTAGAAGTATTGTTACGCGACGCTAAGCCGCAAGCGGCAGGACCATGCGGGACTACTGAAATGATCTCAATTTTCGGAAATGAATCGACCCGTACCTGCTCAGGCGTCAATCGCCGAGAGTTTCTGCGCGTGGGAAGCCTGGGCCTTGGCGGATTGGCCTTGTCCACCCTGCTGGCCGCTCGCGCCTCCGCTTCAACGGGCGCCTCGGTATTCAAGGACAAGTCCGTGGTCCTGCTTTTCTTGCACGGCGGAGCGCCGCAGGTCGAGACGTTCGACCCCAAGCCTGAACAGCGCGAGAACATCCGCAGCAGTACGGGCCACGTTCAGACGAGCATTCCGGGAGTCCGAATCGGTGGGACGTTCCCGAAGCTCGCCGCGCTGGCAGACCGGTTTACCATCGTGCGCTCGTTCGGCAGCGGCTTCGGGGACCATAACGCTTTGCCGGTTCTGACCGGCGGTAATCGCCTGCGTGCTCCGATGGGTTCGCTCGTTTCGCGGACGGTAACACCTTAGCCGTATGAAGTACATCTTTGCAAAAATCGCCGTTTCGGGTACTTCTTGTGAGACACAAGGAGGTTTCTCTCATTACGGCGCTCGATGTATCTGTGGGACCGAGTCTCTCCGAAAAAGAGGCTCGGCAA
>SXGT01515107.1_pt1 | contig 31309 bp, 25 predicted proteins | sample 3176221 | NCBI WGS metagenome assembly SXGT01 (sample SAMN11356862, study PRJNA531348) | freshwater metagenome | isolation source: freshwater sample F1-120 | place: China: Fuxian Lake, Yuxi | collected 2017-12-25
CTCCTGTCGATGGCGACGTCACTTCCGCTCGAGCTGATCGATCCACCCTGGCAGGACGAAGTCTGAGGAGCGCGAAGAGCTCCCAGGGAGCAGGGGCCTTGGAGCCCGTCAGGACGTCAAGCCGAAGCGCAGAAACGCTCGGCGTGGGGAGCTCGTTGGCACGGGGACGGCAAAAGCTGTTGAGCTCATGGCACCCTACCCGGCGCGAGCTCTTTGTGGAGGCCCTCGAGGGCCTCCACAAAGAGCGACGGCCAGATCCAGCCTTGAAAGCCCCAAAAACCAGGATTCGATCGCTGTCCTAAACCATGCAATGGGTTAGAAGTGCATCGAGAGTGCCTATCAATCATCGATTTCTCGAGCGGTGAAGTGGGAGCTCGCCTCCCCAGCGGATTGCTGGCAGGAAGAGCAGATTGAGCGCCTTGGCCTCGCCCTTGCGTTCATAGCGGATGAGCTTGTAGAGCCAGGACCAGGTGAGAGAGTCAGCGCCGCTCTGATCGAAGGTGATGAAGGGGAAGACATCGAGGGAGCGGTTCTCGCCGACTTCCTCGTCGTGCCACAGCCGCCAAAGGACGCGTGTCTTACGGTAGCGCGCCCCGTCCTCCGTGGGCCGCTCGACACTGTCGAAGAGGAGAAAAAGGATGCTGAAGCTCCGTTCGTCCGTGGGAACGAGGCTCGACCTGCCATGGCTCTGGCCGTCTTCGGCAGGCTCCCAGCGATGCGCGAGCTTGCGGTGCTGGCGCGAGAACAGCGGAAAGAACGACTCCGAGTCCACCTCCGCCGTACGCTGCACCTCGCCCAAGGGAAAGAGAAAACTGAACGTCAGGTCCGAGCCGCGCCTGGTATAGCCCGCGAGGGGGAAGAAAACCTGGGAATGGCTCGCATCCGAGCAGTGGGAGAAATACAGGAGGGCGGGAAGGCCGAAGGAGCGGTTGTCATCGTCCCGGTGGTGATAATAAAACGGCAGTACACGCGAGAAGAGGCGGTTCTGCGTGCCGCCCCAGGCCACGAGCGAAAGGAGAAGGTGCCAGTCCTGTGAACCATCTTGGCGCCGGTGCCAGGCCGATAGGAGCGGCGGCACGACGCGGGTCGCTTCGTGAGCCTCGCTGTCATCCGTACCGCGGATTTCATGGCTGGCATAGAAGAGCGGAAAGATCGTCCTACGCTCGGTCCGCTCTCCCGTTCGCGCCTCGCCCCAACCGCCGAGAAACAGCGGCAGGAGGCGGAGGCTGTGGTCTGCCTCTTCCGCCTGGCGCCAGTCGAAACCCAAGTAGAAAGGGAAGAGCACCAGGTGGCGGCGCGGGCTATCCCGCTCGCATTCGTCCACACCTCGCCAGTAGAACGGGAAGAGATGTTCGGCGGAGTAGTTAGAGCTTCGCGACTGACCGTAGAGACTCAAGGCAACGTGAGTTTCGGCCCCTGCCGCGTCGGATCGCCACCAGCTCAGGAGCGGCGGGGCCACCGCCATGCTGCCCTTCGGGGTGGAGCGGCGAAGGTAAAGCGGCGTGAACACCCAGCTCTCGCCGGTCTTCTCTCGCCGGCTGTGGCCATAGAAAGGAAAGAGGACAAAATAATCGCGCGCCCCGCCGTCTGCGCTCACGCTGGTGCCGCGCCAGTAGAACGGGAAAAGGTGCTCGGAGGCGAGCTCGGGCCGGCGCGATCTCCCGTAGAGGCTCAGCGCGATGTTAACCTCGCTCGATTCCCCTTCCGCGCTCCACCAGGTGAGGAGGGGGGGAAGAATCGAGAGGTGCTCGGACTCTGCGAAGCGATGGAAGTAAAACGGCGTATACAGCCAGCCGGCGTCGCCGCTGGGGCTGACGCTCCGCCCGTAAAACAGGAAGAGGACGCTATCATCCTTCCAGCCGCCGAGGAGCGGAGGCACGATGCTCAGCTTTCGTTCGACGCCGTCCACCTGGCGCTGGAAGCCGAGATAGAACGGCAAGAGGACGAGGTGGCTGCGAGCTCCACCCTCCAGGCGAGAATCCCGGCTGCGCCAGTAGAGCGGGAAGAAGTGCTCCGCGAAATGGTTGGTGCGGCGCACGTGCCCGTAGAGGTTCCAGGCGACGTGAGCTTCGTGGCCGTCAGCGTCGTCACGCCACCAGGTCAAAAGCGGCGGCAGCAACGTGTGTCGCTCGCTGGGCGAGTAGCGGTGGAAGTAAAGCGGCGAGTAGGTCCAGCCCGAGTTGCCGCCCTCTCCCCGCCACTGGCCATAGAGGGGACAAAACGCCCAGTCGTCTCCCCAGCCGGTCAAAAGCGGCGGCAGAATGCGCAGGGTGCGCGTGACGCCGTCCTCCTGGCGCTGAACGCCGATGTAGAGGGGACAAAACGCCCAGTCGTCTCCCCAACCAGTCAAAAGCGGCGGCAGAACGTGCAGTTTGCGTGTGACACCGTTCTCCTGGCGCTGGACGCCGAAGTAGAGCGGAAAAAGGACCAGGTGGCGGCGCGGCCCGTCGGGGGAGTTTTCATCGCTCTGGCGCCAGTAGAGCGGAAAGAGGTGCTCCGAGCTGTGACCCGGGCTGCGCCTTTGACCGTAGAGGCTCAGCAAGATATGAAGGCTTGAGTGGCCAGGGCTGGCACGCCACCAGGAAAGGAGCGGCGGGGCGATGCCGATCCAATCCTCCCCAGCAAAGCCGTGGACGTAGAGCGGCGTGTAGACCCAACCCTTGTCGCCCGTGTCGGGCAAGCGATGCCCATACAACGGGAAAAGGAAGAACCAATCCTCGCCCCAATAAAAGGACGGGAGCATGTAGCCCGTCCCGCGTTCCAAGTTGAAGTGCGACAGCGGCCACAGGACGTCGAGCTGACCACCGTAGCTGGCCACCAGCGGCCGCACCGCCCACGTGGTGTCGGTCACCTCGCCCAGGGGCCAGAGGAACGAGGTCGCCGGCTTGCGATGGTAAAGGAGCGGCCAGAGGTTGACGCGGCCTTCGGGGGAGCCGATCGTCTCGGGGTGCTCGCCCCCCGCGAAGGGCGTTGCCTTGAACATGTCCTGGTGGCAGGCGCAGGGAAGGACCCCGAGCGTGCACAGAATCGCCAAGCGAACAAACCGCTGAGCCCGACGTGGCATGCGAATTAGTGTACTCGAGCCGGCAATCATGGCGGCGTCAGCAGCCCAAAATCTCCTGCCGAAGCTCTTCCCAACGCTCCTGGGCGGCAGAGCCGTGCTTGGCTATGGCCTTGGAGATGTTCTCCAGACGCTTCTCCTTCCATAGTTTCTCCGGCGTCTTGGAGTAGAACTTGTCCGCCACGCAAAGGATCTTCTCCTCGAGGCTTTCAGGCAGGAAATCCTCCCTTGGCAGCGGCAATTCCTGCTCGATCACGTCCTGACGGGTGAGGCCGGAACCGGTATGGCGGGAGCAAAACAGGGCATGACGGGGTAGACCTTCGGCCTCGAGCAGGGCCTGCCCCAAAATTCCATGGCGGATATAGGGCTCGGGGCCGACGCAGAAAATCTCCGGCGCGTGGCAGAGCTTGATGCCGATGTCGTGCAGCATGCCTGCTTCATGGAGGAGATCGAGGTCGATGACTGCATCCGGGTGCCGCTCCTGGTAGCCGAGGGCAAGGACAATAGCCTTCTGGGTCACCAGGACCGAGTGCACTGCCAGCAGGCGATAGAGCTCCGAGCTGGGATCGTAGTGGCGGTGGAGGATTGGGAAGGGGTTCATCGGGCGCCACTTCAAGGGAATCCCAGGCCAATTGACAACGGGAACAAAGGATTGGGACCAGGCCGCGCCTCTGCTAGCATTGCCAGATAGGCACTCTCGCCCAGGCTCCCACGAAGTCCAGAGGGTTTTTGGGGGCTGGGGCGGGCGTGGAAGGGAGTTTTATCTTCGCGGGGAGTGAGTTTCGAGAGTGCGGTAGGCCCTCGAGGGCCTACCGCACTGCTGAGGCGCCAAGTGACAAGTGGATTCGTCACGCTTCGGGCGTGGAGGGGGCTTGGGGGCCATCACACTTGGCAACGTCAGTTGGCATCGTGAGGCGGCTGGGCGATCAGTCCTCCCCGCTCAAATCCTCCCCGTAGCCATCATCCGTTGGCGGAGGGTCGATCCAGGCGGCCTCGGTGCTGGGATAGTGTCCTTCGCTTGTTGGCGGGCCGCGCGCCTGACGTGGCGCGAGCGAAGGGGGAGCCCATTCTCCCCGCGCCCGCAAGATTTTCTCGATCACGTCGTGCCTTGAGCCGGCGACGTGATCGCGGCGAGGATCTTCATCTCCTTGCCACAGCTTGGGCTGAGGCAAGGATTTTCGCACCACACCCGGGCGATGAGCTGTTCATACTACACTCCTTGAGATTCATCCCAAGTTCATGGGATCCTGCCTGGATTGGAGACTACTTGTTTTTCCTGGAGACGATCTTGCGTAGATTTGCAAGCTTGTCGGGAGCCAATTTGATCCAGTAGGTGCAGTGCTTTCCCTGTCGTTGCGCTTCGAGCTTCCCCCGCTCGCACCACTGGATCACCGTCGTGTCGCTAACGCCCAGGAGCGCTGCGAACTGCGGCGGGCTGAAGTACTCAGGCTCCCCGGCATGGCTCTTCTTGATGTCGTTTCGTCCGCGCAGGTTCCTGACAATTCCGCCGTTGAATTGGCGGTTCCTTGCGGTTCGGTACCCCTGAGTGTTGAGTTCAAGGGCAATCTCCGAGTCAAGCTTGTCAGCGCTGAGAGAACGGATCTTCTCAAGCACAGCGGGCACCATCATCGCATTGGGCGCATTGTCGTTGTGCACTCGGAGGAGCTCAGTCATTCCCGATGACCACTGGATCCCAACGATGATCTCCCTCCCGTCGCGCTTCAAGGTCACGTCCTTGACGAATAGGCGCACGAGGGTCTTCCGCTCCTCTTGCGTCGTCGTGGGTGAGTCCCAAACTTGCTGAAAATCGTTCAAGAGCTCAAGGAGCTTGCGGTGCTCCGAATCTCGGCTGGGCCGTGGCGGAAACGCTGGCTGTCGATGACGCAGTCAACCCACCACGGAAATAGCCAGAGTTGCAGGATCGAGAACGGGAACCACGCCGTCCAGAAACCGGCTCGCGTAGGAACAAGGGTCAAGTCTACCTGCCAAGTGTCGCTTGGCTTCTCGGCCTGGATTGGCTTCGCCTTTGGATTCGCCCTGGGCGGGCACTTGCCCGAAGAGGAGAAGGAATGGATTCGCGGGGTGATCGAGCAAGTACTGAGCTCGTGACTCGGCCGCGCCTCGGCGTCTTTGGTGCAGCCCCCGGCCTCCGGTGGAGGACTGACGGTGGGCCCACGAACGATCAAACTTGGGGCTCTCAGGGGCCTCGCTCGCCCATTTCCCGCAGTGCGTCGCGGGCGAAGAGGCCCACGCGCAGCCTGCGGTAGGCCGGCTGCATCGCCCAGGTTGTGTTCATTGGGTTCGAGAGACGCCTTGCAAGGTGGGCCACACGCTCGATGGCGTCCTCGTCGTTGGCCCGCAGGCCCTCCAGGATCTCCGTGGCGCCCTCGACGAGGAAGGGTCGCGGTCCCACGGCCGTCAGCGCGAGCGCAGCCTCGTGGAAAGTCCCGCCCCCTGCGATGCGGGCCGCCGCTGCCACGCCCGCAAGCGGGTAGTCGAGCGCCCCACGGATGCGCAGCTTGCTGTAGACCCCGCGCAAATGGGCTCGAGTCGCGCTCACGCACACCTGCGTGAGGAGCTCGTCGGAAGCCATGTCGAATTTCCTCAGCCCATCGTCGAGAAAGAAACGGTCCAGAGGCACACGCCGCTCCCCTCGCACGCTGAGGAGCTTGATTTCCGCACCGAGGACAAGAAACGCGGGCGCCAAGTCGCCCGAGTAGGCCGCCCAGCAGAGGCTGCTGCCTGGCGCCACGTGGCATGCAGTTCCGTCCTTCTTCAAGCAGAACCCGCAAGCCTGACGCCAGAAGAAGCTCTGGTTATACCAGTGGCAGCGAGTGTCGAGGCACAGGTTGCCTCCGACTGTGCCCATGGCCCGCAGCGTGGGACCGGAGATTGTCCGCGCTGCCCTGACAACGACGGGAAAGCTCTCTTCCACGCCCGGGTGTGTGGCGAGGCTCTCCAGCGTGCTCAGCGCACCAATGGTGAGACCGTGCTCGGGGGAGCAGTCGATTCGATCCAGCCCCGGGACCTCGGCGAGCGAGACGATGTGGCTCGGGGTCGCGAGGCCGTGCCGCAAATTCACAAGAAGGTCGGTGCCGCCCGCGAGCAGCTTCGCATCGTCACGGTGCTCGGCGAGGAGCCCCACAGCCTCCTCGATGGACGTTGGACGATGAAGTCTGAACGAGGGCAGGCCGATCATGGCCTTGCACTCGCGTTTTCCCTCCTGCGTGGCCGGGGGAGGGCGGGCTTCGCGCCACTTCCGTGGCCCTGTCTCTGGATCGCGGCGAGAACCCGCTCTGGCGTGATGGGTAACTCCGTGATCCAGACGCCGATCGCATCATGAATCGCGTTCGTGAGCGCCGGAATCACCGCCGCAACGGAGCCCTCCCCGGCCTCCTTCGCGCCAAACGGGCCCTCCGGATCATGGCTCTCGACGATGAAGACCTCCACCGGAGGCGACTCCACAGCTCCGGGGATCCTGTACTCGAGGAGTCCGCCGTTGAGAAGCAATCCCTGGGGCGAGTAGTGAAGCTCCTCGCTGAGGGCCTGGCCGAGGCCCATCCAGACCGAGCCCTCCACCTGTCCCATCACCGCTTGAGGGTTCAGGGCCTTGCCGCAATCGTGCGCGGCCCACACGCGCTCGACTCGCACCTCACCCGTCTCCTCGTTGACCTGGACCTCCACAACCTGGGCCGAGTAGCTGTAGGCGACGCCGGGACCGACGCCCGAGCCGGGGAACCTGCCGCCCTGCGCCTCACCGGGCGGCAAGTAGGAGCCTTTCTCGATGAGTTGGCCCTCACCTCCAGCGGCCATTCGGACGGCATCCTGAAAGGCGAGAAGCATGGGGCCTCCCGGGGCGCTCCGAACCGCGCCGCCCGCGAGCACCAGTGCATCCGGAGGAAGCCCGAGGCGCTTCCCGGCGGCTTGCTTGAGCCGCGCTGCAAGCCTTGTCGCAGCCTCGAGCGCCGCGTTCCCCGTCATGAAGGTCACCCGGGAGGAGTAGCTGCCAAGGTCGGGAGGTGTGAGGGCCGTGTCTCCAGAGATAACGCGGATGGCGCTGGCCTCGAGCCCCAGCCTCCGGGCCGCCACCAGTGCGAGCACGGTGTCCGACCCTTGACCAATTTCGGCGGCGCCCGTCAGGAGTGTAACTCTGCCCGACGGATCGATCTCGATCACCACGGTCGAGTGGGGAGACGATCCTCGCACGATGGAGTTTGCCGCGCCGCTGACGTAGTGGCTTCCAGCCATGCCGAGACCGCGACCTCGAGGCATTCTTCCTCGCCTTGCCTTCCAGCTGGAAGCCTCTGCAACTCGCTCGAGGCACTCGGGATAGCCGTAGCTCGTCACGCGAAGGTCATTCACCGTGCGGCTGTTGGGTTTGAGAAGATTGGCGCGGCGCACGTCGAGCGGGTCGAGATCGAGCGCAACAGCCGCCTGGTCAAGGAGCGCCTCGAAGGCGTGTCGTGTCGCGATCGTTCCGTGCCCTCGCATCGGGCCGCATGCCGGCTTGTTGGTGAGAACTCGGTAACCGTCGTAGCGAATGTTGTCGATGTCGTAAATCGCGCCAAGGAGAGCGCCCGAGTAGAGAATCGTGGCGACTCCGTAGCCGCAAAACGCGCCTCCGTCCTGGATCACCTCGCACTCCACAGCGGTTACCTTCCCGTCGCGTCGGAGTCCCAGCCGCATACGCACGTAGTTTTCGGGACGGCCGCGATGCAGCGTGAATACTTCCTCGCGAGAGAGCCGGATCCGTACCGGCGCCCCCGTGATTCTTGACAGCAGCGCAGCGGAGACGTCCTGCGGAAAGGTCTCCGACTTTCCCCCGAAGCCTCCGCCGACCGCGCAGGGGATCACCCGGATGCTCTCCGCGGGCACATCGAGCGCAAGGGCGACCCCTCGCTGCACATGCCGGGGTGTTTGCGTCGAGGTCCAGATCGTCCAGTGATCGGCACCGTCAAACCGGGCGAGCGTGCCATGTGGCTCGGTCGCCGCCTGCGACACCCGTGGATGGTAGAAGGTGTCGGCAACGACAACATCGGCCTCGGCCAAACCCCTGACCGAGTCGCCAAAAGAGTGGTGATACTCCTTTTCGATGTTCCCGGGCTTGTCGTCGTGCACCAGGTGGTGGGTGGCAGCCATGGCGGAATGAGCCGAGAGGTGGGCGGTGAGAAGCTCGTACTGAATGACGATCTTTCGCAACGCGTCCTCCGCGATCTCCTCCGTCTCGGCTGCAACGCAGGCCACCTCTTGCCCCGCGTAGCGGACCTTGTCGACCGCGAGCGCGGTCTCGTCATGACCGACCGGAAGCACGCCGTACCTGCGAGGGGCATCGAGGCCGGTAATCACACTCTTGACGCCAGGGGTGGCGAGCGCCCTGGACACGTCGATGGACACGATCCGGGCGTGCGCGTTGGGGCTCCTCAGAAAGCGAGCAACAAGCGTATCGGGAAGGCGAAGGTCGTCGACGTAGAGCTTGCGTCCACTGACGCGCTCCTCGGCGTCGAGAAGGGGCTCGCTTCGAGCCGTCCAGTGATCCGTCACGGCGTTTCCTCCGGGGCTCCCGCCGCGCGGCGCACGGCCTGGACAATGCGGCCGTAACCAGTACAACGGCAGGAGTTGTTGGAGAGGCCTTCCCGAACCTGCTCCTCGCTCGGATGCGGTATTCGCTGAAGCAGCGCCCCGGCGGCCAGGACCATGCCGGGGGTGCAAAACCCACACTGCAGGCCGCCCTCGGAGATGAACGCCAGCTGCAGATCGCTCAGCCGACCAGGCTGCCCGGCCCCCTCGATCGTGGTCACGGAACGACCCGGGACGCCGTGCGCCAGTGTAATGCAGCTCAAACGAGAACAGCCGTCCAACAGTACGGTGCAGGCGCCGCAGGAACCGTCGTCGCAGCCGCGCTTCGTGCCCGTCAGCTCCAGGTCATCGCGAAGGAAGTCGAGGAGGCTCCGGTGGTGGGGGACGAGGGCCTCACGGAGGGAGCCATTCACGCGAAGCCGCAATGCTTCCTTCTGCATGGCGCGCAGGATAACACAGTCGCCTGCCGCTCGCGACGGGCCCCGGAGCAAGTCACAACCTTTCCCGCTTACTTCGTTGTCCGCGGGCCCCCGCTCGAATAAAATGCGTCGCTTTCTTTCGAAGCAGAATGCGAAAGAGCGGCATGGAGACTCGAGGAACGACTGTGAAAACCGAAGCTGACGTCCAAGACATCGAAAAACTGTACAACTCCTTGAAGGAGAGCCTGGCTCTCGGCCGGAAGCGCCTCGGCCGCCCGCTCACTCTGAGCGAGAAGATCCTTTTTTCCCATGGGGTGGAGCCCAGGACGCAGTCCTTTGAGCGAGGCAAGAGCTACCTCCTGCTTCACCCGGACCGCGTTGCGATGCAAGACGCCACGGCTCAGATGGCAATTCTCCAGTTCATGCTCGCCGGCCGCAAGACGACCGCAGTGCCGACAACAATCCACTGCGACCACCTCATCCTCGCTCGCCAGGGCGCGACCAAGGACATGGAGGAGGCGCTCCTTCAGAACGACGAGGTCTACCGCTTCCTCCAGACCTCGTCCCAGAAGTATGGCATGGGGTTCTGGAAGCCAGGCGCCGGGATCATCCACCAGGTGGTGCTCGAGAACTATGCATTTCCCGGCGGGCTCATGATCGGCACTGATTCCCACACTCCGAACGCTGGTGGGTTGGGGATGGTGGCGGTGGGTGTCGGCGGTGCGGACGCGGTCGACGTCATGGTGGGGGACCCGTGGGAGGTCCTTTGTCCCAAAGTCATTGGCGTACATCTCAAGGGCACCTTGAACGGCTGGACCTCCCCCAAGGACGTGATCCTGAAGGTGTGCGGAGTCCTGACCACGAAGGGAGGCACCAACGCGATCATCGAGTATTTCGGCGAAGGTGCTTCCTCGATCTCGGCAACGGGCAAGGCCACCATCACCAACATGGGCGCCGAGCTGGGCGCGACCACCTCCATTTTTCCCCACGACGAGCGCACGGCTGCTTACCTGAGGGCCACGAGGCGGGGGGAGATAGCACGACTTGCCGACGCTCACCGTGACCACTTGAGGGCCGACCCGGAGGTCTTGCGCAGCCCGGAGAAGTTCTTCGACAAAGTCGTGGAGCTCGACCTGTCGACCCTGGAGCCGCATATTGTGGGACCGCACACGCCCGACCTGGCTCGCCCGATCGGTCAGATGAAGGCCGACGTGCAGTCAAAAGGCTACAAGGACGAGATCAAGGTCGCGCTGATCGGCTCGTGCACGAACTCCTCCTACGAGGACATCGGCCGGGCGGCCCGCGTCGCAGCGCAGGCAGCGAAGAAGGGTCTCAGGGCGAAATCTCCCCTCATGGTGACCCCCGGGTCAGATCAAATCTTCGAGACCATTCAGCGCGATGGCCAGATGCAGACGCTCCATGAAATCGGTGCGAAGGTCCTCGCCAACGCCTGCGGACCCTGCATTGGCCAGTGGAAGCGGGAGGATGTCAAGAAGGGCGAAGTCAACACGATCCTGACCTCGTACAACCGAAACTTTCCTGGCCGCAATGACGAGAACCCGGAAACGCACGCCTTTATTGGTAGCCCGGAGATCGTGACCGCAATGGCCCTGGCAGGGTCGATGAGCTTCAATCCGCTCACGGACACCCTTGAGGCGCCCGACGGCAGACGGTTCAAACTTGAGCCCCCCACGGCTCCCGAGCTACCGGAGAAGGGTTTCGTCGAGGCGAAGGGGGGATTCATCGCGCCGGCGAAGGATGGCAACCAGGTCCAGGTCGCGATCCGCCCCGACAGCGACCGGCTGCAGGCGCTCGAACCTTTCAAGCCCTGGGACGGGAAAGACTACCTGGAGCTTCCTGTGCTGCTCAAGGCAAAGGGCAAGTGCACGACGGACCATATCTCGCCCGCGGGCACGTGGCTCAAGTTCCGGGGCCATCTCGAAAACATCTCGGGCAACCTTTTTTCGGGCGTTATCAACGCTTACACGGCAGAGCGCGGCGCCGGCACCGATGCACTCACCGGCCAGACGGGCATTCCCTACCCGGAACTCGCGAAACGCTGGAAGAAGGCCGGGAAGAGCTGGGTCGCAATCGGAGATGTGAACTACGGCGAAGGTTCGAGCCGTGAGCACGCCGCAATGGAGCCGAGGTTCATGGGGGGAGTGGCGATCATGGCTCGATCCTTCGCTCGAATCCACGAGACCAACCTGAAAAAGCAGGGACTCTTGCCTCTCACGTTCGCAAACGCTGCCGACTACGACAAGATTCGCATGGACGATCGTGTCTCGTTGCTCGGCCTCGCGAGCCTCGCCCCAGGAAAAAACGTCACCATGGTGGTTCGGCACGCCGATGGGACCGAGGACCGCATGGAGCTCCAGCATGGCTTCAACGCCGAGCAGGTCGAGTACTTCCGGCATGGATCGGCCCTCAACTTGCTTCGCGAACGGAACAGGGCCCCATGATGCGAGCTTGCCTCATCGTCCTGGTCGCCAGAGCGTTCCTGTCCCTCGCGGATGAGATCGGCAGTCCAGGCGAAAACACCCAACCGTCGCCGACAGATTTCATCCGTGTCGTTGAGACCGCCAAGGGCGAAGGATCTCTCGATACCGCCATCGTGACGTACACAAACGCGGAGGGCATCGTCGTCGACCTGATTGCCGCCCTGCACGTGGCCGACGCAGGATACTACAGGGCTCTCAACCGTCGATTCAAGTCGTACGATCAGCTCCTTTACGAACTGGTCAAGACCAAGGATGACGATCTGGATGATCTGAAAAAATCGACAAATCCCCTCAGTACGTTCCAGCGCCTGCTCAAGAGCTCGCTGGGGCTTGAGTTTCAACTCGATGCGATCGACTACAAGGCGAAGAACTTCGTTCATGCCGATCTCGATCCCGAGACTTTCATGAAACTTCAGGCGGAGAAGGGCGAGTCGCTTCTGGGGCTCCTCTTCAAGGCGGCGCTGAAGGGGCTGGAGCTGGAGGCAAAGGGCGAGAAAAAGTCGGCGAGTGGCCTGGAGTTGCTGGCAGCGCTTGCATCGAGTGACAGCCAGCGCAAGATGAAGTGGATTTTTGCGCGGGAGCTCGAGGGGATGGAGCAAGTCCTCGCTGGCATGGAGGCTGGACAAAAAGACGGTAGCGTGATCATCGCGGAAAGAAACAAGGCCGCTGTCGCGGTGTTGAAGAAGGGCCTGGAAAACGGAGCGAAACGATTCGGAATCTTTTACGGGGCGGGCCACATGCAGGATCTCGAAGCTCGACTCTCCCGGGAGCTTGGCTTCAAGAAGGCGAAGGAGGAGTGGGTGACTGCGTGGGATGTTCGCCGGAAGACCGTGCCGGACGGCTCGGTTGGCGACGGCACAAAACGTTCAAACCCTTGAATGAGGAAGATAGAGAGAAATGCCCATGAAAGGCTTCTTCGGGTGTGTTCTGGGTCTACTTGCTGTGTTCTCGGTGGGCTGCACGCCCAAGCCAAGCCGCGGCGCAGAGGCCCGGCTCCACTTCTTGAAGATCGTACAGGTCTTTAAGACTGGTGGGCTTGCGGCAACGTTTTCGAAGGCGCTCTTGCCGGGACAGCAGGCGGACCTGAATGCCCTCTTGATCGAGGCTCGGGAGCTCGTGACGGCGGAGGACTTCAATTCCTTCAAGTCCATGCTCGGAAAGGCCGGACCGAAGATTGGTTCTCTTTGCGCGCTCGCCTCCGCGAAATCGTCAGCTCTTCAAGTCCTTGGCACCAAGTCGAAGGACATGCCCCGGGCTCTGGGGCTCGACGACTTCGAAAGTTTCAAGGCCCGCGACGCCAGAGGAATCCTCGAGGCCCTGGACAGGGGAATCGTCTCGGATTTGCTCAAGGCTGAGGATGTCCGGGCGCGTGTGGACTCGCTCGTGGTTGATGTCGTCCAGGAGGAGGGCGACTGGGCCAGGCTGCGCTTTCGGTCCGTTGCACCCGACAACTCCAGCACCGAGGAGGTCATCGAGGTCATCGCCCAGGAAGACCAGTGGCTTCCGGCCGCCTGGGTCAACGACTGGGGCTCCACAATGGAGGGCCTACGGACCGCAGTCGCGCAACTCAAGGAGGCCAGGAAGCAGGATCCCGAGATCGTGAAGAAGGGCCTCGCGGAGTTCGCCAAGCTGCTCGACGATCCAGCAGCGCTCTTCGCGCTTTTCACCCCAAAGGCTTCGGCCGAAAAGTCGACCTATTGACCTCCCACGGGCCGTCAAAATGTCAAGAAACCCACTTCCCCTGGTGAGAGATCAGGTGGTAAACTCCGAAATTCTCTCGAGGCACTGAATGATTCACACCGCTCGACACCCCCAGCTCAACCCCCGCGATGCGCGTCACGCTGGATGCCATCGTGGAGTACAGGGGATGCTTTTCGAGAGTTGCCCGCGTTGAGCTGACGCAGACCTCGACCTCAGAAAAAACGACCCCCGTAACGTGAGTTACGGGTTTTTTTTTGAAATCACCGTCCATCGAAATGCCGAAAGGTACATAAGTCATGATCCTCAAGCTTTGTCTTCCCAAGGGGAGCCTCCAGGACGCCACGCTCGCCCTCTTTTCGAGGGCGGGCTTCAACTTCACGATCTCGGCTCGGTCCTACTTCCCCACCGCGGATGACGACGAGATCCAGGCCATGCTTGTCCGCGCTCAGGAGGTGGCCCGCTACGTCGAGGAGGGGATCTTCGACGCCGGTCTCACGGGCAAGGACTGGATCATGGAGAATAACGCTGACATTGTCGAGGTGCTCGACCTCTGCTATTCGAAGCAGTCCATGCGCCCGTGTCGCTGGGTGGTTGCAGTGCCCGAGGCCTCCTCGATCCAGACCGTGCAAGATCTCGAGGGCAAACGCATCGCGACGGAGGTCGTGGGCCTCACGAAGGCCTACCTCGCCAGGCACGGAGTGAAGGCCGAGGTCGAGTTCTCCTGGGGCGCCACCGAGGTCAAGGCGCCCGACCTGGTCGACGCCATCGTCGAGATCACCGAGACAGGCTCGTCTCTCAGGGCCAACAAGCTCCGAATTGTTGACGAGGTGCTGACGACGACGCCCCGACTTATCGCGAACAAGTCAAGCTGGAACGACGTCTGGAAGCGCCGCAAGATCGAGAACATCTCCCTCCTCCTGGGAGGCGCCCTTGAAGCCGAGGGGCAGGTCGGCCTCAAGATGAATTGTCCCCGCGCCAAGATCCAGGAAGTGATCAACATTCTTCCAGCGCTCAAGAAGCCGACCATCTCCTCGCTCTCCGATGAAGGATGGGTCGCTCTCGAGACGATTCTTCGGGAAAAAGAGGTGCGCGCGATCATTCCACTGCTCAAGCGAGCCGGGGCAAGCGGGATCATCGAATACCCCCTGAACAAGGTGATCTACTGATGGATTCCAGAGAGATCGCCGCAGCAGTGCGGGAGGTCATCGCCGCAGTGCGCGAACGAGGCGACGCCGCCTTGCACGAGTTCACGGAGCGGTGGGATCGTGCGCGACTCCGGCCCGGGGAGCTCCGCGTGAGCGAAACGGCAATCCGTTCGGCCAGGCTCGATTCGCCCTTCGCGAAGGCGTTCGAGCGCGCTGTCGAGCGAATCCGCTGGTTCCACGAACAAGTCAAGCCCCAAACGAAGTACGTCGAGGACGCCTTCGGCGTACGAATGGGCCTCCGCTGGACTCCCATTCGGTCGGTTGGCCTCTACATTCCAGGCGGGAAGGCGAGCTACCCGTCGACCCTTGCAATGACCGCCGTGCCCGCGCAAATCGCGGGCTGTGAGCGCATTGTCGTTGTGTCGCCTCCGCTCGAGGGTGGCGAGGTAAGCCCCGAGGTGCTGCTGGCGGCGAAGATGCTGGGGCTGACGGAGATTTACCGTGTCGGGGGCGCACAGGCGATCGCCGCCCTCGCGCTCGGCACTGCGACCGTTCCACGAGTCGACAAGATCTTCGGCCCCGGCAATGCGTTTGTCACGGAGGCCAAGAAGCAGCTCTTCGGTGAGGTCGGGATCGACCTTCTCGCAGGCCCCAGCGAGATCGTCGTCTATGCCGATGACACGGCAAACCCCGAGTGGGCCGCGAGCGACCTCATGGCGCAGGCCGAGCACGATGAGGCCACGCGAGTCACCCTCCTTGCCTCGAGCGAACGCGTCCTCGCCCTGGTTCGCAAGGCCATGGCACAGATGGTCGAGCGGGAGCCCCGCAGGGAGACGATTCAGCTCTCGTGGGAAAGAGGCGGCACCTTTGAGGTCGTGGCCACACACGAGGAGGCGGCACGGCGCATCAACGAGATCGCCCCGGAGCACCTTTCGATCCAAACCTCCCGGCCCACAGAAGTGTTACCGCTCATCCAAAACGCGGGCGCGATCTTCCTCGGCCACACGAGCCCGGTCGCGGTGGGGGACTACTATGCCGGGCCCAATCACGTGCTCCCAACAGGTACTGCTGCTCGCTTTGCCTCGTGCCTCTCCGTGGAGGACTTCATGAAGCGCTCCAACGTTGCCGAGATTCCCGCGCGATTCCTCCTTGAACGGTGCCAGGACGTCGAAGTGCTCGCACAGGGAGAGCGGCTCCCCGCGCATGCAACGAGCGTGGCCCTGCGGCGTGGCAAGGCGGGCTCCGGGGCGCCCATGGCCCGGCGCGGCCTGCGCTCCGTGTCGCCTTACCTCCTCGTTGCCGAGGACGCGGAGGTGAAGCTCAACCAGAACGAATCTCCCTGGGACGTCCCCGGGGATGTCAAGGACGAGGTGGCGCGCCGGCTGCGCACCTTGCCCTGGAACCGATACCACCAGCGGATCCCGCAGGAGTTTATCGACCGAGTGGCGGAGGTTGAGGGGGTGTCCCCCGATTGCGTGATCGCCGCCAGCGGCTCAAACCTGCTGCTCCAGTGGGTCTTCGAGGCCTATCTCGCGCCGGGTTCGACACTCTTGCACCCAACCCCGTCTTTCTCGCTCTACCCGCTGTGGGCCGAGATCTGCGAGGCAAGGATCCAGACAGTTCCTCTCGATGGCGTCTTTGCGTACGACCCGATTCTTTTTGCCGACGCCGTGCGCCGCGAGAGACCCGCGGTGACACTTCTTTGCCTTCCGAACAACCCAACTGGAACGGAGATGCGCTCGACCGACGTGAGGGCCATCGCAGCGGCCGTTCACGAGGTGGGAGGTCTCCTCGTGATCGATGAGGCCTACAAGGAGTTCACGGAGCCCGCGTTTGACCGTTCGTGGACTCTCCGGGAGCTGGACAACGTGGTGCTCGTGCGCACGTGCTCGAAGGCCTTCAGCACCGCGGGCATGCGCCTTGGCTACCTCTTCGCCCCCAAGCCCATCGCGACCGAGCTTCGAAAGATGGTGCCACCCTTTCACGTGAACATTTTTGCTGCAATTCTGGGCCTTGTCCTCTGGGAGAGGAGGGCCATCTTTGCGGACCGCGTGAAGTTGATTCTGTCGGAGAGGGAGAGGCTCACCGCCGAGCTACGGAAAGTTCGGGGAGTGGAGATCCTGCCCAGCCACGCGAATTTCTTTCTCGTGCGTGTGGGCGACGCGGAGAAGCTTTTCAGTGGGCTCAAGTCGCGTGGCATCTTGGTTCGCTCGCCGGGCAAGGATCCGAGCCTCGCCGGCTGCCTGCGTGTCAACGTTGGCACGCCGGAGGAGAACGACCGCGTTATTCGTGCTGTCAACGAGATCCTCGTTGGAAAACCCAGGGAGTAAAAATGGCTTCGAAGGAATTGAAACGCAAGGCGCAGGTGGTGCGGAAGACCCGGGAGACCTCGATCCGGCTCTCCCTGGACCTCGACGATCCCGGAACCACTCAAATCCAGACGGGCGTCGGGTTCTTCGACCACATGTTGACGGCTCTCTCGAGACACGGCCGGATGAGCCTGGAGGTGGAAGCGCAAGGGGACCTTCACGTTGACCAGCACCACCTGGTCGAGGATGTGGGAATCGTGCTGGGCACAGCGTTTCGCGAGGCTCTGGGGACCGACCTCAGGATCCGGAGGTTCGCGCAAGCTCACGCCCCGCTCGATGACGCCCTCGCGCGCGCCGTGGTGGACATCAGCGGTCGCGCGTTCCTCCACTACGGGGTCACACTGGCTCGAACCGTGGTCGGCGGGTTTGACACCGATCTCGTCCGTGAGTTCTTCCAGGCTTTCGCGGCCAACGCGCAGCTCAACTTGCACATCGACCTTCTGCATGGAGAAAACACGCACCACCAGATCGAAGCGATCTTCAAGGCCACGGCCCTCGCGCTCCGCGACGCGGTGGCCAGGGACTCGACCCTCAAGGATGTCCCCTCCACGAAGGGCACACTGACGGAACGTGCGGCAAGGGAAAACTCATGAAGGCGCCTCTCTTTCCGGATGAAGTGAGCCCGCAGATCTTCCCCGCCATTGATTTGCGGGGCGGCCGCTGCGTGCGGCTCGTGCGAGGCGCGAAGCATGCCGAGATTCACTACGATGACGATCCGGTACGCGTTGCGAAGCGATGGGAACACGAGGGCGCAAGTTGCCTTCACGTGATCGATCTCGGCGGCGCCTTCAGCGAGGCTCACTCCAGGGACAGGATCCTCGAGATCACCCGGAGCGTGACGGTTCCCGTCCAGGCCGGTGGCGGGCTGAGGGACGAATCCACCGTGACCGAACTGCTCGAGGGCGGGGTGGCCCGTGTGATTCTCGGGACCCGCGCGTTCCGTGACCCCGCCTTTCTGGCTCAAATGGTTCAGCGTTTTGGCGATCGGCGCATCCTCGTTTCGATGGACTGCGATGGCGACCGCGTGAAGGTGGCCGGCTGGGAGGAGGACAGTCCGCTCGGAGTCGAGGAGGGCCTCCGCCTGGTTGCCGGAGCCGGCGTCAAGCGTCTACTCGTCACCGCGACCGACCGCGATGGCACGCTGGCAGGCCCCAGACTCGACCTTCTCGCTCGCGTGCTCTCCTCGAGCGAGGCCCGGGTCGTCGCTGCCGGAGGCATCGGTACGCTGGCGCATGTGAGGTCTGTCTTGAGCCTCGAGCACCCTCGCCTCGAAGGCGTGGTGGTGGGGAGGGCTCTTTACGAAGGTACGGTCGACTTGAAAGAAGCGGTGAGCCTGACTCGAAAGGAGAAGTCATGAGCCCGGAGAACCAGGGGCTGGAAGCGATTCTCGACGGCATCCGGTACGACTCGAACGGCCTCGTTCCGGCCGTTGTGCAGGACGCGAAGGACGGGCAAGTTCTCATGGTCGCCTACATGAACCGCGAGGCGCTCCGGCGCACCCTCACCGAGGGTGTGACGTGCTTCTGGAGCCGCTCTCGCAAGGAGTTCTGGGTCAAGGGCGCCACGAGCGGCAACACTCAGAGGGTCGTGCGCGTCGCGGCCGATTGCGACAAGGACTGCATCCTTGTGGTTGTCGAGCAAAAGGGGGTCGCATGTCACACAGGCACCCGTTCGTGCTTCTTCAGCGAGATCCGCGCGGGGGACGGGTCGCTGCGAGTGATCGACACGAACCGGCCCATCCACACACCCTGATGGACACCGTTCCAGGCATACCTTGGATCTCGGACTTGACACCGAGCACCCAGCGTTCGGCGAAGGCGTTCAGATTTGGGCTTCGCGGAGGAAGCTTGGGCGGCGTCACGCCGGCACCCTTGAGTGGGTCGCCTACCTGATCTCGCCTGCCCATGCGCCGCTGCTGGCTGGCCCAGGCGCCGCGCGACCAGACCCACCCCGCTAACGGCGATATTCGTTGGGCGTGAAGCCGATGTCGGCGCGGAAGATGGCGATGAGCTGCGAGGAAAGCGCGAAGAGCCGCCTCGATCCTCACCCGCCGGAGCTCGTCACGGAAGGGGTTGCCTGTGATCCGGGCAAAGACGCGGGACAAGTGGGACTCGCTCACCGCGTGCCGGCGGGCGTGTTCCGAGAGCGAGCAGGCCATGCCCGGGGGGGGTCTGGAGCTCGTGGCGGATCTTCAGCACCACAGTCTCCATGCGGCTTCGCGTGTTCCGACGCACCCCCGCCATCAACTGGTCCATGGAATCGTGGAGATAAGCGCAGATCCCGCACAGGCACACGTTGAGCAGCTTCGCGGACCGCAGCCTGCGCAACGGCAGGTCCAGCCCGCTCGTGGCCACGACGATGCGCAGGAGCGCGTCAAGCTGCCCGTGCGCGGGCGCGGGCGCGGACGCGGCGCGGCCGAGCTCGATCGCGAGGGCGAGTCGGGGCAGCAGACTCCAGGGATAGCGCGTGGGCATGTCAGATCTTGCCTATCCATCGCAGATACGCCCTATTGCCGTTTGGCCCCGCTGCTGGCAAACTCGCGGCGTATGATGCGAATCGGTATAGACATAGGGGGCACGTTCACTGACCTGTGCATGCTGGGTCACTCGGGAAGGACATGGAGCACCAAAATCCTGACGACCCCGGAGGACCCTTCCATCGGATTTGTCTCGGTGCTCGCCCGGGCGCTCGACCAGCACCCGGACACGGTCAAGGTGCGGGAAATCATCCACGCGACCACGGTCGCGACCAACGCCATCCTCGAGAACAAGACCGCACGAATGGGCCTGATAACAACTGCGGGATTTCGCGACGTTCTGGAGATTGGACGCCATTTTCGGCGCGACCTGTACAATTTTTTCCTGGAAAAACCGCCGGTGCTGGTGCCGAGGGAACGGCGGATCGAGGTCAGCGAGCGCATCGCCGCTGATGGCCGGGTGATCAGGCCGCTGGATGAGCGCGGGATGGAGACCGCCGTCCGGCGCCTGGTTGAAGCTGACGTTGAGGTCATCCTGGTCTGTTTTCTCCACAGCTACGCGCGCCCGGATCACGAGCTGCGCGCAGGCAAGATGATCCGTGCGCACTGCGGCCTCCCGGTGATCCTGAGCCATGAGGTCTGTGCCGAGCAGCGGGAGTATGAGCGCTTCAGCACGGCGGCGGTTCACGGAGCGGTGATGCCGCTCGTGCGCGGGTACCTCGGCCGCATCGAGGCGCGCATCCGGCAGCGCGGCATCGCGGCGCCGCTCTCGGTCATGCAGTCCAGTGGAGGCATCTGCAAGGCCAGCTGGATCGCAGAGCGGCCTGGTCTCATCGTCGAATCGGGTCCGGCCGCAGGTGTGATCGCGGCGGTGGAGGTCGGCCGGCGCCTCGGCTTTGGCGACCTTGTCACCCTGGACATGGGCGGCACGACGACCAAGGCGAGCATCGCATTCGGTGGGCGCATCGTGCACAAGGCCGACTATGAGGTCGGCGGCGGCCTCCAGGGAGGCTTCGGTACCGGCTATCCGCTGCGGACTCCGGTCGTCGACGTGGTCGAGATCGGGACCGGCGGCGGGTCACTCAGCTACGTCGATCCGGCCGGCCATCTGCATGTCGGACCGGAGAGCGCAGGTGCGGATCCGGGACCCGCCTGCTATGGGCGTGGCGGAACCGAACCCACGATCACGGACGCCCACTGCGTCCTCGGCCGCCTGCGCCCGGATCATTTTGCCGGCGGCCAGTTCCCGCTGGACGCGGCCGCTGCTCGCGAGGCGATCCAAAAAAAGGTGGCCGAACCCCTCGGTTTGTCAGTGCAAGCGGCCGCGGAGGGGATCATCAGGCTGGCCAACGCCCAGATGGCACGCGCGCTCAAGCTGGTGTCGGTGGAACGGGGCCACGATCCCCGCCGGCTGGCCTTGGTGGCGTTCGGCGGCGCCGGTCCCATGCACGCGGCGGAGCTCGCCGCCGAGCTGGGCTGCGCGCGGGTGATCATCCCGCCCGAAGCGGGCGTGCAGTCCGCCTGGGGCCTGCTGGTGTCGGATTGCCGGAGGGACGCGAGCCAGACCATCCTGTGCCGCGCCGACGCACTGGATCTACCCCGGCTGCGGCGCCGCTTCGCCGCGCTGGCCGCCACGGGCGAGCGTGAGTTGCGGGAGGCCGGGTTTTCCGCGAGCCGGCTCAAGCGGCGCCTGAGCGTGGACGTGCGATACGTCGGGCAGGCCTACGAGGTTTCGGTCGAATTGCGCGGACGGCCCGATTTCAGCCCGGAGATGGTGGCGGAGCTCAACCGCACCTTTCACAAGAGCCATCACCGACTCTACGGCCATGGCGATTCCAGGCGGCCGGTGGAGTGGGTGACGTTGCGGGCCGCGGTGATCGCGCCCGTGCGGCGGGTCGCCGCCCCGAGCGTGGGATCGACCCGGGTGCCGCTCGCCGCCCGCCGTCTTGCGACCCAGCCGATGACCTGGGCGGGCCGCCGGTCGGTGTGTCCTGTCTACCATCGCTCGAACCTGTACCGCGGCGATCGCATTGCCGGCGGCGCCCTGATCGTGCAGGCCGAGGCGACGATTTCCATTCCTCCGGGTACGCAGGCCGAAATCGGCCGCGCCGGTGAGATCATCCTGACGGGGGCTGGCGCCGGTCCGTCCCGTTCCCGATGAAAGCCCCGCTCGATCCCGTCACCCTGGAACTGATCCGCTGTCGCCTCGAGGCCGGCGCGCAGCAGATGGCGTCGGCGCTCTGGAAGAGTTCCTATTCGACCGTCATCCGCGAAATGCTGGACTACTCCACGGCGATTTTCGACGCCGAGGGCCGGATGGTCGCGCAATCGGCGCAACTTCCGTTTCAAATGATGACCATGTCGGCCCCGCTCGAAAACCTCCAGCGGCGAAAATTCGCGTGGCGCGAGGGGGACGTGGTGCTGCTCAACGACCCGTACGATTGCGAGGGCCAGCATCTCCCCGACTTCATGACGTTCCATCCCGTCTTTGCGGGCGGGAAACTGCTCGGGTTCACGGGAGCCATCGCGCACATGATCGACGTCGGGGGCGGCGCGGCCGGCAGCTACTTCGCGACGGCAACGGAAATCTTCCAGGAAGGCCTGCGAATCCCCCCGACACGGATCGTGGCGGAAGGCCGACCGTCAGCGGAACTCTACGAGCTGATCGGACTCAACGTCCGGGAACCGGAGAAGACCCTGGGCGATCTCCGCGCCATGATCGCCTGCACATCCGTGGGCCGCACGGCAGTGGAGGAGCTAGTCGGCCGGTACGGAAGGCACGCCATTCAGACGGCGATGGCCGAGATCCAGAAGGGATCGGAACGGCTGCTGCGGCAGCGGATCGGCGAACTGCCCGACGGCCGTTACCGGGCGGTGGACTATGTCGATGACGACGGCATCACAAACGAGCCGCTGCGCGTGAAACTGGAGCTGCAAATCAGGGGGGGGTCCCTGACGGCGCGCTTCGACGGCTCGTCCCCCCAGGCACGCGGACCCGTCAATGCCACCCTCGCGATGACCGAGACAACGGTGAACTACGCGATCATGGCCGCGCTCGGTCGGGGCATTCCGAAGAACGACGGGTGCCGGCGTGTCATCCGCGTCGAGGCTCCGGCCGGCAGTGTGGTCAACGCCCAGTTTCCGGCGCCGGTTGTGAGCAGGGTCACCGTCTGCCATCGCATCGTCGACGTGATGCTTGAGGCGTTGGCCCAGGTAATTCCGGACCGCATCATGGCCGGTTACTATGGCGTCAGCAACATCTGCAATCTCGGCGGAAGGAACGCGCTCACCAACCGACCGTGGGTGCATTTCGAGATCGAGGTCGGCGGCTGGGGCGGCCGCGCGGGTTCGGACGGACTCGACGGGTTCAGCGCCCACATCCACAATGTCGCAAACACGCCCGTCGAGATGGTCGAGGCCAATCCCCAGTTGCGGCTAGAGCGCTACGAGCTGATCCCGGGCTCCGGCGGCCGGGGCAAATACCGCGGCGGGCTCGGCCTGCGCCGGGACATCCGCATCCTCGGGGACAACGTCACGCTCAGCCTGCTGGGCGACCGCAGCAAGTTCCCGCCGCGTGGACTGGTGGGCGGCAAGCACGGGCAGCCGGGACGCTACGTGCTCAACCCGGACACTCCGACCGAGCGGGTCATGCCCAACAAGCTCTCAAACTTCGCCCTGAAGCGCGGTGACGTGATCTCGATGCAGACTCCCGGCGGCGGCGGTTACGGCCATCCCCACCAGCGTGCGCGTGCGCTCGTGGCGCGCGACCGCCGGGAAGGCAAGGACCGTGCGCCGGCGGCCGGTCGGAAGCAGAAAAAACGATGAAACGAAAATCACACCCATCCCGGGCCAGCACCATAACCCGTTCTCCGGCGGCGGGACAGGTTCAGACGGTGCTGGGACCGGTGCCGGCCGCCGCGCTCGGCATCACCCTGCCCCACGAGCACTTGTTCGCGGACATAACCTGCCTGTTCGAGACTCCGACGGAGGCCAGCGAACGCGGCCGGGCCCATGCTCCCTTCACCCTTGGGAATCTCGGCTGGATCCGGCAGAACTATTTCCGGCACCACGACAACCTCCTGCTCGTCGACGAGGAATCGGCGATCGAGGAATCCGGACTCTTCCGCCGCGCCGGGGGCGCCACCATCGTCGACGTCACGCCACCGGGCATCGGCCGCGACCCGTTGGCGCTGGCCAGGGTCGCCCGCGCCACCGGACTCAATATCGTGATGGCGACGGGATTTTACGTGGCGGCCACGCACCCCCCCGTGGTTGCCCGGCTCGACGAAGGCCAGGTTGCCGGGCTGATGGAACAGGAGATCCGCGAAGGCGCCCAGCTGCACCGCGGCACCAGCGACGCCCATGACTGGCAGGCCAAGCATCTCGCAACCGGTGTGAAGGCCGGGATCATCAAGGTGGGGTGCAGTCATCCGCTGGCCGGGGAAGAACGCAAGGTCCTGCGCGCGGCCGCCCGCGCCCAGAAGGCAACAGGCGCGGGCATCAGCGTGCATGTCGGCCGCAGCGATCGCTCCGCGCTGGACATCGCGGATGTGCTGGGGAACGCCGGCGCGGAGCTCTCGCGGGTGGCCCTGGACCACCTCGATCTGCGGATCGAGAAGACCGAAACCCTCCGGACCCTCGCCCGGCTGGGCTGCTACCTCGAGTTCGACCTCTTTGGACACGAGGTTTCTTGCTATCCGCTCGCGAAGCGGGACATGCCCAACGACACGATGCGCATGGACCTAATCGAACAGGTGCGTCGACTCAACCGCCTCGACCAGATCCTCATTTCCCATGACATTTGCACCAAGCACCGGCTCGTTCGGTACGGCGGCCACGGCTATGCCTACCTGCTGACCAGCATCGTGCCGCGATTGCGTGAACGGGGTTTCAGTGCAGAGGAAATCGAGACCATGCTCGTGCACAATCCTGCCCGGCTGCTCGCTTTCGATCCTGGATTGGGGGGCTCAAGTCATGGCTGAATCAGCAGACGTGGTGGTGATCGGAGCCGGGGCCGTCGGTCTCTGCTGTGCCCTGGAGCTGGCGCGTTCCGGCCGGAATGTCGTGGTGCTCACCCGTGATGAGGTCGGCATCGGCTGCTCGCTGGGAAACTCCGGCCTCGTGCTCACAAGCGTATGCGGCCCCCTGGCGGAACCGGGCGCGATCGGGCAGTCGCTGCGGGCGATGCGGGATCCCGATGCGGCCTTCCGGATGCGACTGCGAGCTGACACGCGGTTTGTGCGCTGGCTCTGGAACTTCAGGCGCTGCTGCACCCGGGAGGCCTGGCGCGCCGGTCTCGTCTATACCCGTGATCTCATCCGCGCGGGACGGCCCATCTTCGAGCAATTGGCGAAAGAGGCGGAATTTGGCTACCGCCACGCCGGAGTGCTCGCGCTGTTCAAGGACGAAGCATCGTTTGAATCCAAGGCCGCAGCCAACCAAGTGCTGGCGGAGCTTGATATCGCTTCACAGCAGCTTGATCGGAAGCAAGTCAGGCAAATGGAGCCGCGCGCCACGGATCAAGTTGTGGGCGGGTTTCTCTTTCCCGAGGACGCCCACTTAAATCCGAGACAATTTCTCATGGCCATGGCCGGTCTCGCTCAGCGCGCGGGCGTCCGGATCGTGAGCGGCGCGACAGTATCGTCGTTTCTAACGGCAGGCCGTCGCATCTCGCAGGTGGTTTCTTCGGCGGGAAATCTCAGCTGCGAGCTGGTGGTGCTGGCCGCGGGAGCTTGGTCTCCCAACATAGCGCGACGGCTCCGCCTGCCGCTTCTGATTGAAGCCGGCAAGGGCTACAGTCTCACCCGCCATGATGGCGAAGGCGGTTTCGTCCGTCCCGTGCGGCTGGGCGAGATCCGCACGGTCGTCACACCGATGGGAGGCTCGCTGCGCATTACAGCGAAGCTCGACCTGGTGGGACTCAATCTTGACCTGGAGCCAGGCCGATGGGAACGGATCCCCGTTCTGGCGCGCGACTACGTGCGACTGGACGATGGTTTTGCATCGATTCAACCCTGGTCGGGCCTCAGACCGCTGACTCCCGATGGATATCCCCTGTTGGGATTCCATCCTGCCATCCCCAATTTGTTGCTGGCAACCGGTCACGGGTATCTCGGCCTCGCGCTTTCCACCATCACCGGAAGGTTGGTGAGCCGTCTCGCCGCAAACGGCGATCCCGGCATGGACATCGCGCCGATGCACCCGGCACGGTTCACGAACGGTCGGAGGGCTGGTCCATGAGTTTCCACGCGGTCGACCACGTTGGGTTCACGGTCTCGAATCTGGATCGCTCGATTGAGTTTTACACTCTGCTGCTCAACCAACCGCCCATCGCGCGAAAGACCTGGGACGTTGAATACCTGGGACGAATTTCCGGCTACCCGCAGATCAAGGTGGAGGCCGCGTTTTGGAGCCTGCCTGGAGGGCTCATCCTGGAATTGATCGAGTATCACCGTCCGGAGGGAACACAGGTTGACATGGAGACGCACAACGCCGGCAACGGCCACATCGCCTTCGTGACCGACGACCTTCAGCACGACTTTGCCCGGTTGAGCGGACGGGTTCATTTCCGCTCCGCGGCACCGGTGCGTATCGAGTGGGGGCCCTATGAAGGGGGCTGGGCCGGCCGATTGCGTGATCCTGATGGGATCACGGTGGAACTGATTCAGCATCCGCCCGGCGGCCCCCGCCTCAATCCATGACGACCTCGCCCGCCATTCCATCTTCTGCCGGATCTCGGAGCACTGCCATCAAGACGCGAGAAATCCGGGGTGTTATCTGCCCCCTCGTAACCCCCTTCCAGCGCGACGGCAGCCTTGATGAGGTGAACCTGCGCCGTCACGTCAGTTTCCAGATTGCGGCCGGAGTCGACGCAATCATGGTTACCGGCGGCTGCGGGGAATTTTTTGCCCTTGATGACGAGGAGCGCGTCCGAGCCGCCGAAGCGGCAGTGGCAGAGGCGAACGGTCGAGTGCCAGTCATCGTTGGTCTTCTGGCGCCGGGCACTGCGGAGGTGGCGCGGCTGGCGCTCCGCATGCGACCCATCGGTGCGGATGCAATCATGGTGCTGCCTCCTTACTATGTCACTCCGTCCCGAGCCGGAGTCGAAGATCACTTCCGTCGGATCGCCGGTGCAGCCGAAACGTCCATCGTCCTGTATAACAATCCGCGCCGCACGGGAGTGAACCTGGACACACCGATGTTGGATCACCTCGCCGGATTGCCCGGTGTAGTCGCGGTGAAGGACTGTGACCGCGATCTCTGCAGCATTGCCGAAAAGATCGATCACCTTGCGGGGCGGATCGCTTTTCTTTCTGGCGATGACGATCTCGGCTGCCATTCGCTTCGACTTGGCGCAGTGGGCGGAGTGTGGGCATTGGTCAACCTGCTGCCAAAGCTTTTTGTCAAAATGAGCCGAGCGGTGCGGAACAACCGCGTTGCCGAGGCGGAATCGATCCATCGGAAACTGCTTCCCCTCATCCGAGCAGTGCTCATCGAGAATCATCCCGGTCCCTTGAAGGAGCTCCTTCTTGAGGCCGGTCGGCCGGTCGGAACTGGAAGGCCCCCTCTGCAGCCAATGACGCCCCTCCAACGACGCAATGCGTCAGGCGCTCTCGCCCGGCTGATGGGTCGGTCGGCGCCGTCGGGCCGAAAACGCCGATAGGGCGCCGACAATGTCCAATCGCACGAAATCCTTGTGGGCTCCGGCCCGGCAGGGAATACCCCCGACAGAGTTCGATAGGACCTGCCACCAGTCCAGTCATTGAAGGCCGGTCGCGGCACGTCCTGCCGCCCCAGCAGTTCCACATGGAACCGACGACCGGCGGACAACGAGCGTGACATCTATCGATGTGTCTTACATCGATGTGTCGTACTTGGATGCGTGAGGTGCTTTCGGTCATTGCTGCATCGTTTCCGAACGAACGGCTGCCGGGGCTGCAGTTTTCCCGAAGATCAGACCAAGAATGGCACCGACAAGAAAAATAACCAGCGTTCCGGCAAAGGGAATGAAGAGCTTGTCAAACGGACTTCGAGGAAGCGGAATCGCAGCAGGATCCGGTGGCAACCGGAAAATCCAGGAGATGTCCTTCCAGACATCTGGCAGCGTGATCGTCATCCAGAGTGTCATGACCACACCGACCACAACGCTGACAGCCGCATGAAGACTGGTTGTCCGCTGGCAGAGAACCCCCAGAAGGAACAGGCCCAGGATGCCGCCACTGGCGATCCCTCCCCAGGTGAACCATGTATCCAGTACAGTCGGAAGCCGCAGCGAAAACACGGCGAACGCGGTGCTCATGGCACCGAACACCAGTGTGGACGAATGAAGCATCAGCATCGAACGTCGTTCCGTGCAGTCCGGATTGATAAATCTCTGGTAGACATCCTTCAGAAACAGCGTTGCCATGCAGTTAAGATTGGAGTCCATTGCGGCTGAGGCAATCGCCGCAACCACCAGCCCCTTCAGTCCGGTCGGCAGAACGGTGTTGATGAAATACTGAAAGGCCGCTTTATCGGGAAACGCCAGCGAAGGATTGTCCGGATCGGCAGAAGGGAGAAAATCCGGATTGGACTGAACATAAGAATGCAGTGCCGTTCCGATGAAGAAGAACAGTGCAGCCATGGGAAGATACAGAAGGATTCCGTACCAGACACTGCGAGCGGCATCTCCCTGAGTGCGTGCCGTGAGATAGCGCTGGACAAAGCTCTGGTCGATCGCAAAATTCCGCATCTGCTCGTTCAGGCCACTGAGAAGAACGACCCAGAAGGATGCTGCAAACACAGTGAATTCGAATGAGCCAAGGCTGAATTTCCCCAAAGGCCCCTGCTCAGTGACCGACTTTCCGGTCTCGATGATTGCCGAAACTCCCCCGGGAACGCCGACGATAACATAATAAACGCAGGCAATGACTCCCAGAATCAGCACGACGCTCTGGACGACACCCGCCCAGATGACCCCTTCTGTGCCACCCAGCATCGGATAAATGGTAATGAGCACGCCGAGAAAAATCACCATCATCCGCGTTTCCCAGCCAAAGAGTGGTGCGAGAACCGTGCCCAGCAGCTGCGTGATCATTCCGAGTCGCACGACCTGCAGCATGACGAAACAGACGACACCGTAGGTTCGTGCCCACGCCCCGAAACGATGCTCGAGATGCTGATAGGCTGACAGCTCGCCAGTGCGGCGATAGAACGGAATAAAGAAAAAAATCGCTGCAATTGCTCCCAGAGGCGTGGCGAATGCCGGGACAAGACGACTCCAGTTCCCCGAATACGCTGCGGCAGGGTTTCCCAGAAAACTCAGAGTACTGACATAGTTTCCGAAGATCGAAAGACCGAGTGCCCACCCTGGTATTGCCTGCCCAGCCGACATGAACTTTTCAGAGTTTCGAGCCGAAACGACAAACCAGCAGCCAAAGGCGACAACAGCGACGAGGTAGACAAGAACAATCAACTGGTCCATGTTCATGAAAAAAACTCACAGGGGAGTATGTCGCTGGGCATTGGCGAATCAAGCAGGCAGATGACGAGCCACTGCGGATTGCGGAGAGTGTAGTCACTGGACATGAGGACTTCCATCGCCTCAATCTGTCGGATTGGAAGAAATTGCGGCTCGATGAAAATGGAGCTGCCCCGGGGCCAGAACAACTGCATTTTCCAGCACGTTGGCACTTTCCACGCAGAGCACTTGCGGCCATTCAGGGTCGCTGAAATCCGGCATTCGGACGCTCTTTTCAGTCCTCGAATTCCACTCGAGGTGGGCGACGATCTGGTGGAGCAGCAGATCGCTCTCCCCGACGGGCTCGGGCTGCGGCAGGCGTGGAAGGTGGCCGCCGGCCACTTTTCCTCCAGCGGCGACCCGGGGCTGGCGTTTGCCAAGTCAGGTCCACCCGAACGCACCCTTCCCGGATCTCGGCTACCCCCGGTGACCTCGGGCTGTCACGCAATGCCTCGACCTCGCACAGAGCCCTGTGTATAACTTGATCCTTTCATTCTCGGCGGCCGGGTCCGGCCGTAAACCAGCTCAGCAAAAAGGCCTCGCCCACATGAAGATCTTGCCCCTCGCGGCAGAGCTCAACTCGATCCTGGCGAAGGAAGCCCCACCCACCTTTGAGATGCTCTTCGATCCCGGACACCGTTTGTGCCTTCCCGGGGGCATCATCAGCCAATCTGCCGAGGCGAAAGCAAGGGCACACAAGTTCAACGCGACCATCGGCACAGCCACCGAAGGGGGAGCCTCCATGCCTCTCGCGAGCCTTCAGAAACACTTCCACCCCGATCCCGCCGACGAGAAACCGCCGCCGCAGTCGAGCGGACGCGGCGACGCACGGCAGGGAGGCGAGACGATGCGGCGGATAACGATGGCGTTTCCGTTCCTCGCGCTCGTCGGCGGCAGCGGAGCGCTCCCGGGCGGGTCGCCGACGTTCCATCGCGGGGCGAGTCATGTAGCTCTCCTTACGAAACGAGGATCGCTTCCGTGACCGACACGCCCCTGATGCACGGATTCCCCCCCGCCGCCGCCGGCCAGGTGACGCTGGCCAACTGGCGGACGGCGCCGTTCAATGCCTGGAGCTTCCAGCACGTCCGCGAGATCGTGCCGACCGCCGACATCGCCAACGATCCCGACCGGGTGTGGGCGCTGCCGGAGGCGCCGCTGGATCTCTCCGGCCTCCGGATCGACGACCGCCTCGATTTCCGGGGCTTTCTCGCCGAGACCAACACCGACGCGCTGGTCATCCTGCATCGCGGCAAGATAATCGCTGAGACCTACGCCAACGGCATGACCCGGGCGACGCCGCACATCTTCATGTCGGTGTCGAAGTCGATGCTGGGAATGCTTGCCGGCATCCTCGCCGGCAAGGGCATGCTCGACCTCGACTGGCCGGTCACCCGCCTGGTGCCGGAGGTCGCGGGCACCGCCTACACGGGCGCCACGCTTCGCCAGCTCCTCGACATGCGCGCCGGCAGCCTCTTCGACGAGGACTATCTCGCGACCTCGGGGCCGATCGTCACCTATCGCAAGGCGACCAACTGGAACCCGCTGGAACCGGGGGAGAAGGCCTCGGACCTGCGGAGCTTCTACGTCAACCTCCGCGACGGCGACGGGCCGCATGGCGGGCGCTTCCACTATGTCTCGCCCAACACTGATCTCCTCGGTTGGGCGATCGAGCGGGCGGCGGGGGAGCGCTACGCCGACCTGATGAGCCGGCTCCTCTGGCGGCCGCTGGGCGCCGAGCGCAGCGCCCATATCACCGTCGATCGCCTGGGAGCCCCCCGCTGCGCCGGCGGCTTCTGCGCGACCGCGCGAGATCTCGCCCGCGTCGGCCAGCTGCTCGTCGAAGGCGGGAAGCACGACGGCGCCGAAATCGTGCCGGAAGCCTGGATCGAGGATGTCACGCGGAACGGCGACCGCGCCGCCTGGGACCAGGGCGACTTCGTTCCCTACTACAAAGGCCTGCCGATCCACTACCGCTCGAAATGGTACGTGCTCAACGGCACCGCGCCGATGCTGTTCTGCCTCGGCATCAATGGCCAGAACCTCTTCGTCGACCGCAGGAACCGGATCGTGATCGCCAAGTTCTCCTCGCAGGCGATGCCGATGGACGAGCCGCGCATCGGCCTGGCCATGCGCGCGGTCGAGAAGATCCGGGCATTCCTGACGGCGCGCTAGTACGCGATCGGTGTCGCGTGCCAGCCTTCGAAGGGCTTCTTCCAGAAGGCATCGCGCAGCTTCGATGAGACCGGGCCGGTCGTTGCCCATGATGCGCCCGTCGATGCGAGAAGCCAGCCTGATGCCGTCGCGCTCAGCGCAGGCGGCCTCGAAGCCGGTGACGGTCGCTGCAGGCAGCCAGACGTGGTACCGATCGAGAATGGAGCCCCTGGCACGCACAAGGGGTTCGGGACGCTGGGAATCAGCCTGCGCGCTCACGGCGAATCCACGGGGGGAAGGAACGACTTTGGCTGGAGCGCCAGGGCCGATGTGCTTGCCGCCGTGGCGTGGACAGAGCGTGACAGGATACTCCTCCCCGAGTGGCGCCCGTCGCCGTCGCGCTCGAGAAG